>Ga0334884_1000137_pt1 | contig 135977 bp, 120 predicted proteins | sample GraSluR1_MG_7_FD_207215 | JGI IMG/M metagenome (GOLD analysis project Ga0334884, IMG submission 207215) | Sludge microbial communities from methane-producing bioreactor in Wageningen University, Netherlands - Granular Sludge_12_05 R1 | ecosystem: Engineered > Bioreactor > Anaerobic >... | reverse complement strand
AATAAAAACCAAACCTGCAAAGCAGGTGGTTTCAGATGGTTGATTCCACCCCCCTTATGGGATCACGAGCAAAGCGAGTAATCCCATAACTACATGCACATAAGGTCACAATAAAAACCAAACCTGCAAAGCAGGTGGTTTTCAATTGGTTGATTCCACCCCCCTTATGGGATCACGAGCGAAGCGAGTAATCCATAATATTTATCTCTTTTAGGGGTCAGTATGTGCCGGAATGGCAGCTTTTTTACACCATATTTTTACTGCTTTTTATGCCCTGGTTGGGGGTCAGTTTAGTCCGAAATATCCATCAACTCTTTAGCCGAGAATTTATATCTTGAATCGAACGATGAGTTTCGCTGGCTTACAAACAACTCGCCAAACGGGAAATACTGCAAATGCTGGTAGGCACGGCCCACAATGTTAGTTCTAAATGAGGTTGCGCAATTTACACGATGACGCAAATCATCATAAACATAACAACTGATATTGCAAATTTCGTGTAGCATTTTCTATTGGAGTTTATTGATTTTCACTCATTCGCATTTTTGCAACTTCAATTGATTTTCGTAATTGCTCCTCCAGAAGCTTTTTATCAGGTAATTCAGTATAATATTGAGCTACTTTAATACCGGCTTCATCAAGTTTAAGCAGCTCAATTTGTTCGGTACCGCCATTGGTACAAAGAATGAGACCAAGCGGACTTTCCTCACCATCTTGTCGTTCATACTTGTTTAACCATTCAAGATAAAGCTCCATTTGACCTTTATAAGCTGCCTTAAATTTTGTAATTTTTAAATCAATTGCAATGAGCCTTTTTAATTTTCGATGATAAAAGAGCAAATCTAAATAAAAGTCTTCGCCATCAATGATCATGCGTTTCTGACGTTCGACAAACGTAAAACCACTTCCCAACTCCAAAATAAATCGTTCTAACTCGCCGACTAAAATGTCTTCAAGAGTTTTTTCCGAAAAGTATCCTTTTAATCCTGTAAAGTTTAAAAAATATGGACTTTTAAAAACCAGTTCCGGCGAAATCTTATTATTTTCACTCAAATCAGACAATTCCTTTTTAATAAAATCTTCGGGTTTCCCACTAATTGCAGTTCGTTCAAAAAGCATTGATGTAATTTGTTTTCGCAATGTGTCGCGCCCCCAGCCTTCGTGAATTGCCATTAAGAGATAAAACTCTCGTTGCAAACCATCTTTTATTGTTAATAATTCGATAAAATGCGACCAAGTCAATTTTGTCGCAGCCTGCGACACTTTTTCTTTATTCGAGAAAAGAATTGAAAATTGAATCATTCTTCTTAAATTCCTAATTTCAAACTCTTTTCCATAGTTCTGAGTTAATAATGTCGCAAGTTGCGACACAATTTGTTTCCCATATTCTGCCCGCTTGTTTTCAAGAATTTCAGCATTGATACGACCTCCGACATACCAATAAAGCATTGTTATTTCTGAATTAACTACCCTGGCTATACCGGATTTTGTTTGTTCAATTAGTTGACAAACGTCTTTAAATACCAAACTCCCAATTATGTTTGATTTTATTTCTTCCATTTCTCTTTTAATGCAATTGAAACTGTTTAAAATGATAAAATTACAAAATTATTTCTGATTAAGTTTTTCATGATGTTTTAAAAAAAGATGGCTGATGCGTTTAATACTTCGATTGCTTTATCCTAATCTTAGTCCCGAAAGTTTTCGGCACTAAGATTAGTTGGGATCCACTCTCCCCACCGGATTATTCTGGCAATAACTATACGGGCTAACCCAGCTTCTTTCACTTGCCAACGGATCCACACTCAGCCAGCTACTCAAGTCGCTATCGTAATACCTTGCGCCGAAGTAGGTGTAATTAGTCTCGTTATCGAGTTCATTGGCAGTGAACTTGTAGCGGGGGGGTATGCAATATGACAAATCAAAATTCACCAGTGTATAGTCCTAATATTTCAATTATTTTAGCATTCCTTTGATACTTTCTCCCACCTACAAAAATATATCTTTGATGATCAATACAAAACTCGAATATTTCATTTGTTGACAATTTTATCAGACAAACTACACGTATGTCTGGTTTTGACTCATTGATCTCTCCCAAAGCCATAGTATTATTTAACTCCTCAATTAACAAATTAATTGTATCATTGTCAGAAATTTTACATTTCCTTGTTAGATCGAATTTAAGTAAATCTTGTTTGCTCATTTCAATGAACATATTCGCACTATATGGAATAAAATAAATTTCCACAACATGATTCCTATATTCTTTCGTAACAATATTCTGACATGACGAAATTCCGAAGATAAAAAATAGCCCTAATAATATTATTATATATTTCATAAAATTTAAGGATTTTCAATTAAACTAAACTGGTCTTTCACTATTCCATCTGATCTGGTATTGGCAGAATATGGATTATCAGTCTCAATATAAATTCCTGAATTACCATTGCGCAGCGCTTTGTTTGTTGATGATAAAACTTTATTATCAAACTTGTGTATGACAAAAAACTCCTCAAATCCTCCCCAAATAGAATAGTCTGTAGTTGGATTATATCTCTGCCCTCTTTTATCTTCACTATTTGGATGCTCCCATAATAAAAAGCCTTCTCTTGCTGCTTCCTGATATGTGGGTGATTGCATAAAGAGTCTATACCATTGATGTCCCATTTCGTTTGATAACCCAATTATTGGGGGAGAAATTTCCCCATTTTCTGATTGTTTTCCTACTTTAGGATTCCAATAAGATACTTCATTTATAGTACAAGTGGTGCTGCCGTAAGAAATATAAATTGGCCTTTCGTCATTATTTAACTGATTTATTTCATTATTTAGTCCGTTACTCATTAAATAACTCAAGCCATCAATAGTTGTTTGTACAAAAGGGTTGTCGGGAATTTTCATGTCGGATCCATACTTATAGGATTGCATATTGCCATTTTTGTCTTTATAATTTATCCATATCTCTTTACCATCAATATCTACCAACATCACCGGATTCCCCGCACAATACATATAAGGCGACAAACTCAGATATTTATCACTTAACGGATCCACACTCAACCAGCTACTCAAATCGCTATCGTAATACCTTGCGCCAAAATAGCTGTAGCCTGTTTCGTTATCCAACTCTTTAGCCGAGAATTTATATCTTGAATCGAACGATGAGTTGCGCTGGCTTACAAACAACTCGCCAAACGGGAAATACTGCAAATGCTGGTAGGCACGGCCCGAGCTGTGCGATATTACCGCTGCCGAACCTAAACCTGTGCTGAGCGCAGCCGAAGCATGATCGGGGTGGTAGAAGTATTGCAGGTTTTCGAGCGAATCGTATCCGTTGCCGGCAGGTGCTAGTTTTTTGTCCCACTCGTAGTAGTCTGAGTAATTCACACAGGCAAGTTGTCGCCGGCAATAGTCGTCTAATTCCTGAGCCACATCCTCGGCATCTCCATGTAGAAAATCGAGAACCAAGTTGGCAGGCTGCACATTTGCCGGACCAAAACCACCGCCAATTTTACTGCACACTCTTTCGCCTTCGATGTAATAATGCTTGGTGTAATCGCTCTCGGTCATCACAAGATATGGCCCTGTGTAGAGCGTTTTTTCGAAGTAGATGTTTGAACTAACTCCCGGGTTATGTTCCGATAAAACCATTTCGAGCACTTTAAAACTTTGCTGTGTAAATGTATGAAAAACAGATTAACAAAACAAATCGCAACGGGTATAAACCGCATTGCAAATGCGATGGGTAAATGCATTCGATGTTTCAAATCAGATCGAGCCGGGCGGTATTGTCAAAAGCAACTTCGTAGCTTAATCCTCGCCCACAATTTTTAATTCAAATTTCTGAGGCCTGAAACAAAAAAAAGCGCCGGAAATTCCGACGCTTCAATTTTTTTGCACAGCTTTTGCTTAGTCTTCGGGGTGAATTGCTTCAACCGGACATACATCGGCACATGCTCCGCAATCGGTACAAATTTCAGGGTCAATCACATAGATGTCACCTTCGCTGATAGCTTCTACCGGACATTCGTCGATGCAGGTTCCACATGCTGTACAATCGTCATTAATTTTATAAGCCATTTCTATAAATTTAAGTTATTAAATAAAGTGTTCATTTTATTGTTGCAAACATATATACAATTCATTAAAAAAAGAACGAAAAACCTCATACAATCTCTATTTATAATCAGTTTAAATAAGCATTGTGTTTTAAATTAAGCTCCAAGTGTTGCTACCATCACAGCTTTAATGGTATGCAGACGATTTTCGGCTTCGTCGAAAACAATAGAACGAGGCGATTCAAACACGTCATCGGTGCATTCCATTGCTTCGATATTGAATTTTTTGCAAATCTCGGCGCCTATTTCGGTTTCATCGTTGTGAAAAGCCGGCAAACAATGCAGAAATTTCACTTTATGATTGCCGGTTAACTCAACCATTTTTGCATTTACCTGATATGGCATCATCAAGTTGATGCGCTGTTGATACGCTTCATCGGGCTCTCCCATCGACACCCAAACGTCGGTATAGAGGAAATCAACGCCTTTTACACCTTGAGCCACATCTTCGGTTAAAGTAATTGTTGCACCGGTTTCTTTTGCAATTTCGCGGCAGGTTTTAACAAGTTCTTCATTAGGCCAGAATTGCTTGGGAGCTACTGCCCTAAAGTCCATACCCATTTTAGCAGCACCTACCATCAGGCTGTTTCCCATATTGTTGCGGGCGTCGCCACAGTAGGCAAACGAAACCTGATGCAAGGGTTTATCGCTATGTTCGCGCATGGTGAGGAAGTCGGCCAATATTTGTGTGGGATGGAATTCATTGGTTAAACCATTCCACACCGGTACACCGGCATATTTTGCCAATTCTTCAACAATTTCTTGTCCATATCCGCGATATTCTATTCCGTCGTACATGCGTCCCAGCACACGGGCGGTGTCTTTCATCGATTCTTTTTTACCCATCTGCGAACCCGAGGGGCCGATATAAGTAACATGGGCGCCTTGGTCGAGAGCAGCAACTTCGAAAGCACAACGGGTACGTGTGCTATCTTTTGCAAACAAAAGAACAATGTTTTTACCTTTCAGACGCTGCTGTTCGGTGCCTGCATATTTTGCCTTTTTCAGATCGGCCGACAGGTCAAGCAAAAAGTTAATCTCTTGTGGTGTGAAGTCGAGAAGTTTCAGAAAACTTCGGTTACGCAAATTAAAAGCCATAAGTCAGTTATTTAAGTTATTTAACATTAATGATTTCTTACAATACGGGTTCCGGCACCGGCTACACCCAACTGGGTGGCATCGGTAATGATACATTCTTTGCCGCCATTTTCAACAAAACGCAAGGCAGCTCTGATTTTTGGAGCCATACTGCCTTCGGTAAAATGCCCCTCGGCCAGATATTGTTTGGCTTCGTCAACACTTATTGTATCGAGTTGTTTCTCGTTGGGTGTATGAAAGTGAAGGCATACTTTAGGCACATCGGTTAAGATATAAAACTCGTCGGCACCAATTTTTGTTGCCAGCAGGGCCGAAGCCAGGTCTTTGTCGATTACGGCGTCGATACCTTGCAAATGATGTTTTTCGGTGTAAATTACCGGAATACCACCACCACCTACCGTAATTACGATATTACCATCGCGTGCCAGTTTTTCGATAGAATGCACATTATTGATTTCGATAGGAACCGGAGATGCAACTACCTTACGGTATCCCCTGCCTTTGGGGTCGGCAGCGTAGGTTTCTTCGGGATTTTGCTTTACCAGCTCTTCCATCTCTTCCTTTGAATAGTATGGCCCTACCGGTTTTGTAGGGTTTTGAAATGCTTTATCTGTTTTATCGACCACTACCTGGGTTACCAGTGTGAGAATATCTTTCTCTATATTTCGGTCGATCAACAAATTGCGCAATTGCTGCTCGATTATGTACCCAATATATCCTTGGGTATACGACCCGCAAATATCAAGAGGCATCAACGGAAGATCGAATACTTTATTACCGGCAATATTGCATAGCATCGCATTACCAACCTGAGGCCCGTTACCGTGCCCTATCACCAGATTGTAGTCGTTTTCAATCAGTTGCAACAAACTTTTACAGGTTTCGTAAACATTGTGTTCCTGCTCCTCTATTGTGCCTTTTTGTCCTGCTTTCAACAGGGCATTACCCCCGAAAGCCACTACTGCTAATTTCTTACTCATATAAAGTTGTTTTTAACGTAAGCCACAAAACTATAAATATTTTTAATTATCAGCTAATCAATAAAATGTTATAAAAATCATAATTTGCTGTAATTCGACAAAAAAAAATTATTTTTGCATGTATTTGGTACGAAACTTGAAAATTACGAAAACCTAACTTAAAACTAAACATTATTATGAAATTAGCAGCAAAAATTCTTGCCGTAGCACTGATATCGCTGGTTGCAGTGAATCTGTCGGCGCAAAAGGCAGCAAAACCTTTCGAAGGATATGTCAAATATGGCCTCGACCTTCAGGGCGAAAATGTAGATGCCTCAACCCGGGCTCAAATGCCTTCAGAAATCGGCGTTTACTACAAAAGTCAAAAAGTTCGCACCGAAATGATTACAGCTATGTATTCGGTAATAACCATTTCTGATGTAGCCAATGGTTCAATGATTCAAATGTTCGAAATGATGGGCATGAAGTTCTACGTGGAGCAAACAGCTGATGATATTGCAAAAATGAAAGGCGATAACGACGAAAAACCCGAGATAAAGCTTATCGATGAATCGAAAACCATTGCCGGTTACAATTGCAAAAAAGCCGAAATAACCAAAGACGGCGAAACAATGGAAGTGTATTACACCGACGAGATAGCTGTTCCCTTCGATAAGAATTCTCAATATCAGATAGAAGGAATAAATGGCATTCTTATGGAATATGTTGTCGATCAGCAAGGCATGACCATAACTTTCAGGGCCAAAGAAGTGAAAAAAGCCAAACAGAAACCGGCACTTTTCACCGTTCCTTCCGATTTCGAAAAGAAAACTCTCGATGAGTTCAATTCAATGTTTGGTGGATAAGAAACTATTGAAATAAACAGTTATGGCAAAACAGGAAAATTCTCATAGGCTGAGGGTTTTCTTGTTTTATATATAGATGAAAAAAAACAAACAAACAGGTAAAAACAGCGAAAGCAAATCGGGCAGAACACGTCGCGAACGATTTCGAGTATTCAAATCACTAGCTTCGTTCATGCGCGACGAACGATTTGCCGTGGCACTGGGAGTGCTGTTTATTGCTTTCAGCATTTTGCTCACTTTGTCGTTTACGTCGTATCTGTTTACCTGGAAAAGCGACCAGAGTTTGTTGCATGTGCCCTTTCAGAAAATGATTTCCGACGATAGCATTGTGGTCGAAAATTGGGTTGGAAAACTGGGTGCTTTGTTGTCGAATGTGTTTATTAGAAATTGGTTTGGATTGGCATCGTTTTCGTTTGTGGCCATTTTTGGTCTTCTCGGATTCCGATTGCTCAAGGTGCGATTATTGCCTTTACGTAAGTCGGTTTTCATGCTGATGATAATAACCATATGGCTAAGCATTACCCTGGCATATTTCTTCTCCGACAAACTGTTTTACTTGGGAGGTGCCCACGGATACTTTGTTTGCAAATGGCTTAATGGCCTTTGGGGCAAAGTTGGAACACTGGCTTTTATTGGTGTGGGTGCATTTGTTATTGTGATATATAGTTTTAAAAATGCGCTTGCTTCATTTAAAAATTGGTTTGCGAAGTTGGCCGCCCTGAAAAAAGAAGACCTAACCGAAAACGACAGCGGATTTGCCGGAGATATTAATGACGAAGAACCTAAAACCGACAAAAGCACCGAAGAACTTCCGGTTGATACCCAAGCCCGGGAGGAATTTGTAGTTCACGGCGAAGAAATTGATCTGCCTGTTGAAATTACCGAGCAAGTTATTGAGAAGGGAAGTTTGTTTGATGATATTGAGTTGGAATTGCAAGAGACCGAAAGCGAAGAACTGGTTTCCGACGAAGAAATCGACGAAGAACCCATGGGCGATTACGACCCTACCGAAGATTTAAAATACTATAAAAAGCCGGGCATCGATTTACTGGTTGAATTGCCTCCTTCGAAAAACGAAGTTTCGGCATCGGAGTTGAACAGCAACAAAGACCGAATTGTTAAAACCCTGCTCGATTATAAAATTGAGATATCAAAAATATCTGCTACCATTGGGCCCACAGTAACACTCTACGAAATTGTTCCTGCTCCGGGTGTGCGAATATCAAAAATAAAAAACCTTGAAGACGACATTGCTTTGAGTCTGGCTGCTCTTGGAATTAGAATTATTGCACCTATGCCCGGAAAAGGAACCATAGGCATCGAAGTGCCAAATTCAAACCCCGAAATAGTTTCGATGCGTTCGGTGATAAAATCGGCAAAATTTCAGGAAAGCACTTTTCAATTACCGGTTGCTATCGGTAAAACCATTAGTAACGAAACCTTTGTATTCAACCTGGCCAAAACACCCCACTTGCTTGTTGCAGGCGCCACGGGTCAGGGCAAGTCGGTGGGTATAAATGCCATCATTACTTCGCTGCTCTATAAGAAACACCCATCACAAATAAAATTTGTGCTTATCGACCCCAAAATGGTAGAGCTATCGCTTTATTCTAAAATCGAGCGGCATTTTCTTGCGAAACTACCCAACGAAGAATCGGCAATTATTACCAATGTCGAAAAAGTAGTGCCGGTAATGAATTCACTGTGCATCGAAATGGAAGATCGCTACAAATTGCTCACCCAGGCCGGTGTTCGAAATATTGTAGAGTATAACGAAAAGTTTATTTCACGCAAGCTAAATCCTTACAAAGGGCACAAATATCTGCCTTACATTGTTGTAATTGTCGACGAGTTTGCCGATATTATCATTCAGGAGGGCAAGCAAGTGGAGGCACCTATTTCGCGGCTTGCTGCCAAAGCACGAGCCATTGGCATTCACCTTATTGTTGCTACCCAGCGTCCGTCGGTTGATGTAATTACAGGGGTAATAAAGGCTAATTTTCCAACCCGTATTGCCTTTAAAGTGATGTCGGGGCACGACTCCAAAACCATAATCGATGCTACCGGTGCCAATCAGCTCATTGGCAAGGGCGATATGCTGATGGTGGAAACAGGAAAAGCCGTACGCATTCAATGTGCTTTTATCGACACTCCCGAAGTCGAAAGCATAGTCGATTTTATTGGCAAACAACAAGGCTATGGGGGCGCATTCGAATTGCCCGACCCGGGTGTGGATGGAGGCGAAGGCAGCGACTTTAGCTTTAGCAGCGACGAAAAAGACCCGCTTTTCGACGAGGCTGCCCGCCTTATTGTTCGTCATCAACAAGGTTCCACGTCGCTTATTCAGCGAAAAATGAAAATTGGCTACAACCGCGCAGGGCGCATCATCGACCAACTGGAGCACTTTGGCATTGTTGGACCCTACGAAGGAAGTAAAGCCCGCCAGGTTCTTTTTAGCGACGAATATTCTTTGGAACAGTTTTTGAAAAACTCTGAAAACAAAACACAGTAACATGAAAAAAGTATTTTTTACACTGTTGTCATTAGCCATTTTTTCATTAGGCTATGCACAAAGCGATCAAAAGGCTGTCGATTTGCTCAATTCGGTATCGGCAAAAGCCAATGCCTATAAATCGCTAAATATCGAGTTTAAGTTCTACATCGAAAACCTGAAAGATGCAAGCCGAAATATGCATCCCGGCAAAGTATGGTATCGCGGCGACCGGTATAAAATGGACATGATGGGGCAACTCATTTTTTCTGACGGAAAAACCAACTATACCTATCTGAAAGACGCCGAAGAAATAAATATTACCGAAGCCTCCTCGGCCGATGAAACCGTGTTCAACCCACAAAGCATTTTAAACAATTTCACCAAAGATTACAAATGCAGATGGATAAGCGATAAATTCGAAAATAACAGGGCTTTGGTTGAAATAGATTTATACCCTGTGAAAATCGACGATAAAAAATATTCGAAAATTACCCTGAGAATCGATAAAACCAAAACGCAGATTTTCTCGGTGCATTACATGGGTAAAGACGGTATCAACTACTACATCGAAATCGATAAGTTTATCGAAAACCCAACCATTGCCGACAAGGATATAATTTTTAATGCCGCATCGTTTCCGGGAGCCGATATTATCGATATGAGATAATGTGGCATCGTTACAACATCAGCATGCATACTTAGGTTTGTTCGCACCAAATCATTATCAGATTTTCGTATTCTTCAAATACCTTGTAATTCAAAACTAATTGAGTGTTTTTAACACGAGTTATGATGTTTTGTTGCCCTATGGTTTCGATGCAAATGTGCCTACGGTAATCAAGTGGCCGGTTACCAAACCACTTATAAACGCATTCCTTAGCACTCCATATAAGACTTAAATTCATTGATATTGAAGCAAAACTAAGGCATTCCTCATCCGACATAAAACGGGCCTTCATTTTTTCGATACGCGTTTGAGGCCTTTCAATATCGATGGAAACATTTACATTTCGGTTCACAATTATGGCGGCATAATTTCCACTGTGCGTAATACCGATACATGCAGTTTCGAGGCGTGGTTTTCCGCTGTAGTCGTAAATCACTCCATCGTTGAGATTCAGGAACAGTAAGCACTGTCGCACAGCCGCGTATTCGCGTTGCCGCTGAATGCATTTGAACTTCGAAACGGCATCGATGGTTTCGTGATGCAGCCCTTGCAACAAGTTCTCTACATTTTCGGTGATATGCCAAAGCACCAATTGCGAGCCGTTGTTGGTATGTTGCGAAAAAACTACCGGCATCAGTACCACTCCATACTTTCGATTAGCCGCACAATGTCTTCGCGAAGAAAATCGACAACGGGTGCCAGCGAATCTTTGTTGGGACTACACGAAAAATACAACGACCCGCGAAGAAAATGCCGGGTGCTGTCGGTAATAAAAAACTGGATGGGGCTGGCTGCATTGCCCTTAATATCATATAAAATACCATACACATTTTTGTCATCATCAAAATAGTAGTTCTCCTTAATTGCATCGGCTTTCACCGTGTGTTTATACACAAACTCTCGCGATTCCTCCATGCAACGCGAAAAGTCGTTGTTCAGTGCTTTATAAGTGATGTAAACTGTAGCACGGTTTAGCGGAAACTCCACATTCGACCAGTTGTTGTTTATGCTGTCGCTGATTACAAAAGCATAGGTTGGAACATCGAAACTATATCGGGTGCTGTCGGTAAAATGTTTGTATACTTTATTCGGAAGGTCTATCCTGAAATAAGCATATGGCTTTGGAGTGTAATGCTGTTTGCACGATACCATCAGGAACAGCGAAGCTGCAAAACACAGCCACCGCAAGGTTTTATTCATTGCTGTTGTATTAGTGTTGTATTGCGATTTTGAAAGAATGCTTTTCATGAAGCGAATATACCCAAATTATCGTTACTCTGTTTGTTGAAATCGATCAAATGTATTAGTTGTGCAATTTCATAATCGTGAATTTATTGCCGGCACAATGCAACAATGCAATTAAGCTGTCGTAAGAAAAAGTTATAATTTCTCCCTTTCGGTTAGCTAAGAAACTTACCATGCGGCATTGGGGTAATCGGCTGTCGATAAACACTTCGGTGTGATGATTGATATCGTTGAATAAGCCGAAAACCGAAACGGCACCGGGCTCCACTCCCATGTAGCGCATCAGTCGGCTGTTTGATGCAAACGATATTTTTCCCTTATTGAAGTGTTTTTCGAGGATGCGAATTTGCACCTCTTCGTAATAGGGGGCAACAATTAAAAAATGTCGGTCGCCTTTATGATTTCGTAAAAACAGGTTTTTGCACCGTGTAGCCCCTGTTCTTTGCCAGAAACTGCTGTCGTCCTCGTCCGAAAAATCATGAGGCGCGAGGTATCTGCTGTAATCAATTTGTAAATTACTAAGAGTGTCAATTACCGACATTCCGTTCTTCATCACAAGTGCCTCCATAGATTAGGTAGCCTGATTTCGCATTTTTTCAAAATACATTTCAACCAATTTGCGTGCAGCCACAAACGAACTTATTGAGTTGGTTTTTACCTTGGTTTCGAAATGAGCCATTGCTTTTTTTAAGTCGCTATGCCGATAAAACTCCTCGAGAACCGACTCTTTTATTGTTTGATGCATCCAGTAAAGCGATTGATTGTTTCGATTGGTTTCGAAATAATTATTCGACCGGGTAAGCGCAATATATTCGCTGATAATTTTCCATAAATCAGCAATTCCGTCACCACTTATTGCCGAGCATGTAAGCACCCGGGGTGTCCATCCCGAAGCAGAGGGAGGGAATAGATGCAGTGCGCTCTGGTATTGTGCTTTAGCCAGATTGGCTTTGTTGATGTTGTTGCCATCGGCTTTATTTATGGTTATCGCGTCGGCCATTTCCATAATACCTCTTTTTATCCCCTGAAGTTCATCTCCGGCACCGGCCAGCATCAGAAGCAAAAAGAAATCGACCATACTGTGAACGGCAGTTTCTGACTGCCCTACACCTACGGTTTCAATGAATATGTTGCTGTACCCGGCAGCTTCGCACAACACAATGGTTTCGCGTGTTTTGCGTGCTACTCCTCCCAGTGTGCCTGCCGATGGAGAAGGCCTGATAAAGGCATTGGGGTGCACTGCCAGCTTCTCCATTCGGGTTTTGTCGCCCAGAATACTACCCTTCGATCGTTGACTGCTTGGGTCAATAGCCAATACTGCCAGTTTTTTTCCTTGCTCAACAATATGCAAACCAAGGGCTTCAATAAAAGTGCTTTTCCCTACCCCGGGAACCCCTGTAATGCCAATCCGCACCGAAAACGATGATAAGGGCAGGCAATGCTCAATAAGTTTCTGCGCCAATGCCTGATGTTCGGGCAGAGTGCTCTCAACAAGGGTTATCGCGCGCCCCAGCATGCTACGATCTCCGCTTCTGATGCCATCGAACAACTGGTCGAACGTAGGTTGCTTGCGCGATGAAGTTTTTTTGTGTTGTAAGAGCGGATTTATCTGTGGTGGTTGGTCAACACCATTGTTAACACTAAGTGCACTGTTGCCGGCCTTGCTTTCTTCAACTTCACCGATAAATTTCTTTTTATTGCTCATAGGCTTAGGCATATCGGTTGTATTTCAGATAACTCGCAATATAATCGTGAACACCCTTTTCGATTGGTGTGAACATTTCGCCGTATCCTGCTTCGCGTAGTTTAGTAATATCGGCACAAGTGTAGTATTGATATTTGTCGCGGATATCGGCAGGTGTGTCGACAAACTCAAGCTGCAATGGTTTTTTACAGGATTCGAAACAGGCTTTTGCCAGTTGATTGAACGAGGCTGATTGCCCTGTGCCAAGATTATAAATACCTGAATGCTTACGGTGTATCATAAAAAAGAAAAGAACATCTACAGCATCTTTTACATAAATAAAATCACGTTTCTGTTCTCCATGCTCTATATCGGGTCTGTGTGAGCGAAACAATTGAATTTTATCGCTTTTGCGTATTTGATTATAAGCATGCATCACAACCGAAGCCATACGACCTTTGTGATATTCGTTGGGGCCATAAACATTAAAAAAACGAAAGCCAGCCCAGAACCCGGGTTTCTTATCCTGTTGCAATACCCATTTATCGAATTCAAGTTTCGAAACACCATACGGATTCAGGGGTTTCAGCAAAGGACTAATGCTATCGGCATCGCTGTATCCAAGTTCGCCGTCGCCATAACATGCCGCCGAAGAAGCATATATCAGCGGAATACCATATTGCGCACAAGCACCGAATACGAACTTACTGTAGTTCAAATTCAACAAGTCGAAAACCGCAGGGTCGAATTCGGTGGTGTTGGTGCGGGCACCCAGATGAAACACCAGTTGAACAAAACGATGATTGTTGTGCAGCCATTCGCCAAAATCGTTGCGGTGTACCAGAGAAGTGTACTTTTTGTTGCAGTAGTTTTCTTGTTTTTCGCCACATGAGAAATCGTCGACCAGCACCAAATCGTAATACGACTCGGCATTCAGCCTGGCAATCAAATTGCTGGCTATAAAACCTGCGGCACCGGTAACTACAATCATACAAAATGTTTTTACAAAATTAATAAATTTAATATTGCAGCTAGTTTTTGTGAATGCTTTCTGTTCGTTTTTAGAAACTTCGGAATGAAACAATACTACAATTCGCGATTAAGGCCGCTGGTTTAAGACGGTAAAACTCCTCGAAATGCTATTCCCATCGGCATCAACCACTGTTAAACGGTGCTGCCCTTGAGGCATTTGCACAGCCATCTTGTGAGGTGCTGTGGTTGTACCTTTAAATGTATTATCAACATGCCAGTACAAAGTGGTATTGCGATTTCGGTGGGTGATTTCGAATATCACATTTCCCTGCTCACCCGAAAGACCTCTTGGGATAAATATTTGGGAAAGATTTGATGGGTACACCACTTCCATAATTTCGTCGCCTGCAACTGCGTTGTCGTTGCAGGCTTCGTGCATGGGCGGCAGTGGTTTGTATTCGGGATGATGATTTCGATAATACCATTCCATGGTTGGTGGCAGAACGAACCAGCCTGTTTGTTGCATTTCGCTTATCGGATAACAATGTGCATTTACACGATACATACCTGTTATGTCGAGAAATATATTTTTGTGATACGGACATATTTCGAAGCGGCCTCCAGAAGCTGGAATCAGACAAGTGTCGGTATTTGTGCACATATCTGATGCCTTGTACCCACTTTGTAGGCAAATATTGGCTTCTGTCATATCGTCGTAGGGGATGCTGAACCAGGCTTCGCTACCGGGCAGTGAGCGAAACACATCGAACATCACCGGAGCGGCAGCTCTCACTCCAACTATACCCGGTCTGCCATGTCCCTGAGCGTTACCCACCCAAACGCCAACCACAAATCTGGGTGTAATACCTATCGACCATGCATCGCGAAACCCAAAACTGGTTCCCGTTTTCCATGCAATAGGCTGACGAGAATCGAACATTTGCCACATACCCTGATCCTCGGGGCGTTCAGGCTTTTGCATGGCTTCGAATGTAAACCAAACGGCTGCAGCCGGCAGCACAGAATGACGAGTTCCGGCACTGTAGCTGTAATCATATTCGGGAGCCTGATTCTCGAGGTAATACGGTGGATGAATATCGCAGCGGAAATATCTCGATTCATAGCGGGTGTAGTGCATAAGTATTCTTGCCATCGACGAATAGGCCCCACAGAGTTCCCAAAGGCGGGTTTCGGCACCTCCCAGTATCAGCGATAAACCATAATCGTCGGCACTGCGGTTTACTGTGGTGAGCCCCAAATCGCTCAGAAGATATTTGAATCGTGCAATACCATAGTCTCTAAGCATAAGAACCGCAGGTATGTTGAGCGAACGAGCCAAGGCGTCATCGGCGTTTACTGCACCTGCATAATCTTTATCGAAATTTTCGGGAGCAAAACCTCCGATACGTGTTGGTACATCGGCAACAAGTGATGTTGGCAGTAACTGACCGCTACCGAGCATTCCTGCATACAGGAACGGTTTCAATATGCTTCCGCTACTGCGTTTTGCCATAATCATATCGACCCATGGACTACACTGGTAATCGGCTGTGTCGGTCGAATTGGCTGCATATGCCAAGGTTTTTCCCGTTTCGGTGTCGAGAACCAATACCGCCAAATTGCCTATGTGGTTTACCGATAAGGCTTGTTGATGGCCTTGAGCAATGCGCAACACTCTTTCCTGAATGTCTTTGTCGAGCGTGGTCAACATAGGGCCGCTGCGCATATGGTTTGCAATTTCGTTGTTTGCACGCACCACCAAATGGCGGGCAAGAGAAGGGTAAGGGTAAGGATGATCGGGGATATCTTCTTCGAGCGAAAGAATCAGGGTAACACTGTCGATGCTGCCTTGGGCATAGAGGCGGTGCAATAAACGGTTGCGCTTTTTGAGCAATGCCTGTCGGTTTTTGCCGGTATGTATTAGCGCAGGACTGTTAGGCAACACGGCAAGCATGGCACTTTCGGCCCACGATAGTCGTTCGGGCGGTCTCCCGAAATATCGCCACGAGGCAGCATCGAGTCCTACAATATTCCCTCCAAATGGTGCGTTCGATGCATACAATGCAAGAATTTCGTCTTTCGAATGGCTAATTTCAAGCCGAAATGCCATCATCATTTCTATAGCTTTCTCAGCTATTTTTCGTGGTTTACCCTTGCGATGCAGTCTGATTACTTGCATAGTTATGGTGCTGCCACCACTGCGAACGTCGCCCGACTGAATGTTTTGCTTTGCTGCCCTGACTATAGCAAACGGATCGACGCCGGCATGATGGTAAAAGCGTTTGTCTTCGAAACAAATGAGGCATTCGCGATATTTTTCGGGCACACTTGGGTTTTGTGGAAATCGCCATTGCTGGTCGGAAGCAATTTGTGCCCCCAGTATTGCACCATCCTTGTCGAGAAGAACCATGCTTATCGGGTCGCTAAACAAATTTACAGGAATACAGAATACAAACCAAAGAACAAAACTCAGGCAAAGAGAAAAAGCTGCAAACCAGATATAACGTAGCCTTGATTCCATCGGCATTAAATATTCAGTCAAAATTACAATTTGTTTGTAATTGCTTTCATTTATTTTGGCAATTAGATAATAATTGCATGTTTTTTGTTGCAAATGTATTTTTATTATGTCAATGAATAACCCATCGGCACAGCATGAATAAGGCATTAAGTTTGCGAATGAAACCGGCTATTCTCACAATTGCATTTGTTTTGCATACAATGCTTCTTCACTCACAATACTATGTAACTACAGGATATAATGCCATTACTCCGCTTAAGTTTCAGAATTTCGATGCAATTATTGATGTTTACAACAATAACTGCCCTAACCTGAACGAAAGCATGGAGTATATGAATTATTTACAGGGTTTTACTATTACCTGTGGATATCGCTATCACGGAGTATTTGCAGAAGCCGGCTATCGTGGAGGAACACAAAAAGCAAAAGCATCGTACTCCGACTCACACGATTTTATTGTTACTCGTGAAATGAGAGTGCGCATTAGGTGCATCGACCTTTCGGTAGGTATTTGTGCACCTTTTTACGAATGGAATTTCTTTGCCTTGGGTGCGGGTGTATCGTTGGGGAATTTATCGGTTCGAACACGAAGTAATGCATCGTATAGCAGCAAACCCCAATGGAGCAGTAATTTGATAAAAGACGGCAATGTGCTGGTGTCGTACAATTTGTTTATGCGGTATTCACCCTATGGCGGCTTGGTTTGCCTGGAACCGTATATCAGTGTAACACCCAAGAAAATATTTGGAGCAGATATGTATGCCGATCTCAGTCAGGTAAACCAAAACCTGAATCCCGGAGCGGCAGCCGTCGACCCACAGGAACTGGATGTATTGCACACCCATGCAGGCCTTAAAATTATTGTGATTATTCCTCTGGGAACCGGCGAGTAACTATTTCTTCCAACTCCAAATTACCGTTTTTTGCCCCTGCATATAACTGAGCATAGTTTGGTTGAAATCTTCAATCGGTTTCAGGTCTGTAATCATATCAACTATCAACTGACGCTCTTTCACAAAATTATCCATACGGTTTTGATAAAATGTTCTCAATTCCGACAGGTTTTTCACGCTGTTAACCTGATCTTTTAGAATACCGGCATCTTTTTCGGCCTCCTCGTACCAACCCATTACTTTACGCGGTAAGTCGAGCGGAGTAAAAACATTTTTTGGGTCGTATAGTGTAAACACATCTTCGATGCCTGTGGGAATAGAAGTTCCCCAGTTGATGTAATTTTTAAAGATAGAACGCAGAATATTCGACGACAAATCCATTTGTGTTTTAAGTAGTAATTCGTTTATCTGCTGAACATTGTCGGAGCAAATCTGATAGTTCTCTTTCCATTTGTCTGATACTGTTTTCAAATCGCCAATGTGTTTCATCGACAGGTCGCTGGGCAAGCCAAGTAAAGTAACACTGCATTGGTATTCGGGGTTTTTCTCTTTAGCCCTGTCGATGTTTTTTTGCAATTCGCCAATCGAAGTTTTCAGATTTACAAATTGCATTTGTGCCGAAGTCATGTTCTTTTGCAGCAGACTTTTTTCGATTTCGTTATAGGCGTTTTGAATACGGTCGAGGGTATTCCTCACCGAGAAATCTTCAAGTCCTGATGCGGCAATATTATTGGAAGAGTACCACACCCCTTCGCCGGCTTCGAGAACAAAATAAAATGTTGCCGTACCTTCGTTGGTTTCGTCTTGTTCCGACCTACCGGCCTGAGTGTTACGCACATAGTGCCAGTTAGTTTTTGAATTCACTTTAAAAAATACTTTCGAATAATTACCCTGTTTGAATTCTACCATGGCACTACGTTTCATTTTCGGGTTACTTATATCGGGAGTAATTGCTACTTCGGCACCTGAGGTAAAAGTTGCATTTTCTTCAGTAAGACTCCACACTCCGCTGAACTGACCACCATTAATGTTAAAACTCATACCGTTTTCTCCCTGCGATTCGATGACAGTATTTTTTCCCACATTAGCATAGGTGTTCGGATTGGAGCAATAATCGCGACGACCGCCCATCAAAACGGCTTCTACCTGAATTTTTTCTCCGGGGCGAACTCGTATTTCGGCACCTTCGTTATATTCCACCCCGTTGATACGCAACACAACGAAAGGGGTTCGAGGTTGTTCTGCAGCATATCCAAGCAGAGCAAACAACAATATTACAATACACACGGTTCCCGTTTTTTTCATATGATAGTTTTTATAGGGTTTAACAATTACTTTGCAAGATACAAAAAATGATATTTCGAATGTAGTGTGCCGAAAATATCGTGCTAAAAAATGTAGTGAAGCAAGTATTTTGTAAATTTGTTGAAATTACATTTTTATGAAAACCAAGCAGGAAATAGTAGAAAACTGGTTACCACGATATACGGGTAAACCGCTAATGAGTTTCGGTAAGCATATTCTTCTAACGAATTTTCAGTTGTACGTTGAGTTATTCGCCAAAATAAGAGAAGTTGAGATTGAGGGCCTCGACCGCAATATGCCATCGGCTACCAGCGACGACATTACCATCATTAACTTTGGCATGGGAAGTCCCAATGCTGCTACCATAATGGATTTGCTTGGTGCCATTCAACCCAGAGCCGTGTTGTTTCTGGGGAAATGTGGCGGACTCAAGAAAAAAAACCTACTGGGCGATTTAATACTACCCATAGCAGCCATCCGAAGCGAAGGTACGTCGAACGACTATTTGCCGGCTGAGGTTCCGGCTTTACCTGCCTTTATGCTACAGCGTGCCGTATCGTCGGCTATTCGTGATTACGGACGCGATTACTGGACCGGCACAGTGCTAACAACGAACAAAAGGGTATGGGAATACGACGAGCGTTTCAAAAAGTATTTGCAAAAAACCCGGGCCATGGCCATCGACATGGAAACAGCTACCATTTTTGTGGTGGGATTTGCCAACGAAATTTCTGCAGGTGCTTTGCTACTGGTCTCCGATCAACCGATGATTTCGACAGGAATAAAAACTTCGGAAAGCGATCAGGGTGTTACTCGGCAATTTGTTGAAGATCATTTACGAATAGGTATTAATGCTCTCGAAATTATCAAAACCGAAAATAAATCGGTGAAACACCTGCAGTTCTAACCACTTTTATATTTTTGCAGGGCTTTTCTTACTGCAGTTTAACACTACTTTAACAGCTTTTAACAATTATCTAAGTATTAGTAGAGTTATAGTACTTGCGAAACAGCTGCGAAAACTGTATTTTCGTTGTCGCTTTTTTTAACGATTGAATTAACACATTGCAATTATGACTACACAAACACCAAATGTAACCGAGTTGAATGAGCGTATTCGACAAGAAAGCTCATTTGTTGACATTATCAATTTTGAGCTTCAGAAAGTGATAATAGGTCAGAAACACCTGCTCGAGGGTTTGTTAATAGGCTTACTGAGCGATGGTCACATATTGCTCGAAGGCGTTCCCGGCCTTGCCAAGACATTAGCGATTAACACATTGGCCACTAGTATTGATGCGGGTTTTAAACGCATTCAGTTTACTCCCGACTTATTACCTGCCGATCTTATCGGGACGATGATTTACAGCCAAAAACAGGAAGAGTTTATTGTAAAGAAAGGACCTGTTTTCAGTAATTTTATTTTGGCCGATGAGGTAAACCGTGCTCCCGCAAAGGTGCAATCGGCATTGCTCGAGGCTATGCAGGAAAGGCAGGTAACAATTGGCGACAAAACCTATTCGCTGGCCGATCCCTTTTTAGTAATGGCCACTATGAATCCTATTGAACAGGAAGGCACATATCCCTTGCCCGAAGCACAACTCGATAGGTTTATGCTAAAAATAGTAATCGACTACCCGCGCCTCGAGGAAGAAAGGCTTATTGTGAGAGAAAACCTGGCTCAAGATTTTCCGCAAGCCAAAGCAGTGGTGAATCCTGCCGATATCATCAAGGCCAGAAAAATGGTAAGAGAGGTTTACCTAAGCGAGAAAATAGAAAATTACATTCTCGATATTGTATTCGCATCGCGCTATCCCGAGCAATATAAGCTCGAAAAGTATAAACCGCTTATTGAATATGGAGGTTCGCCCCGCGCAAGTATCAATCTGGCATTAGCCTCAAAAGCTTATGCGTTTATTAAGCGTAGAGGGTTTGTAATCCCCGAAGATGTGAGGGCAGTGTGCCACGATGTAATGAGACATCGCATCGGCTTAACCTATGAAGCCGAAGCTGAAAACATTACTACCGAAGAAATTATAAGCCAGATACTGAATACCATAGAGGTACCTTAACAGTAACATGGCAAGTGTTTTTCTGTTGGTGTACATCAATAATGAAGCAAGATGGAAGCAACCGAATTGTTGAAACGGGTACGAAGAATCGAGATTAAAACCAAAGGTCTCTCGAATCAGATATTTGCAGGAGAGTATCACAGTGCTTTCAAAGGCAAGGGTATGGCTTTTAGCGAAGTGCGCGAATACAACTACGGCGACCCCATTAAGCACATCGACTGGCATGTTACAGCGCGTTTTAACCATCCTTATGTGAAGGTGTTCGAAGAAGAAAGAGAACTAACGGTGGTGTTGCTTATTGACGTAAGTGGATCGGGTAAGTTTGGCACACAAGTGCAGCTAAAACAGTTTATGGCTGCCGAAATTGCAGCTGTATTATCGTTTTCGGCCATTCAGAACAACGATAAAATCGGTGTGGTTTTCTTTAGCGACAGAATCGAAAAGTTTATTCCTCCTAAAAAAGGGCGTAAGCACATTTTACACATTATAAGAGAGTTACTCGACTTTGAGCCCCAAAGCCGACGCACCGATTTAACCGAAGCCCTGCGTTTTTTAACCAATGCAATCAAAAAACGCAGTACTGTATTTGTGCTTTCCGATTTTATTTCTCCCGACTATTCCGATGCATTAAAAATTGCTGCCCGAAAACACGACGTAGTTGCATTGCGACTCACCGACAAACGTGAGGGCAACATGGCCGATATGGGATTGGTGCAGTTTGCCGACAACGAAACCGGAGAAATTTTCTGGGTGAACACATCATCGCCGCGAGTACGCAACCAATATAACGACTGGTGGCATAAGCACGAGCGACAATGTCGTGATGTTTTTGCCCGATGTGCAGTTGATGCCGTTACAGTTACCACCGGCGACGATTATATTAAACCATTGATAACATTGTTTAAAAAGCGATGAATATAACAAGGTTCATACAATTGTTTCTTGTGCATGCAGCATTAATCCATTTCAGTGCTGCTATAGCACAACAAAATGCAAAACTTCGCACTGATGTTGATAGCCTGGTAATAGGTGACCAAATAAACCTTGCTATTGAATACTACGGAGATGAAGCCGACGAAATAATCTTTCCGAACTATACCGACACTATTTCGAACAAAATTTATATTGTTAAGGCCGGAGATGTTCAACACAATAAAGACGGAAAACAACCTCTGTATTATCGCAACTATGTGCTCACTTGTTTCGATACAGGGTTCCATTATATCCGTCCGGCTGGCATTTTCGTTGTAAACAAAGGCGATACCATTGGTATTGTAACCGACAGTTTGCATTTGAAAGTATTACCGTATGTTATGATGGACACTGTTCATCGCGACACGGTGAAGGCTTCGTTTGCAGGCATTGTGGTTTTTGGCCGTAACAATTTCGAAAGTGAAATAAATCAGGTTATTACCGATTCTATTGTAAAAAGTGTAAGCGAAGAAAGACTGAAAGAAATGCGCGATTCGGTTCGTCTTATTTACACACAGCAATTTGCTTCCGAGTTATATCGCAACACAGGATTCCGTAACGATGCAGCAGTAGTGCTGATTGCTGCAGGAGCCTTACAGTCGATTTTTATTATCGACCGAAACGAAATTCTAGAAAGTTTCAGAATACCCGGAGCCAACGATACGGTATTTGTGCAGGAATACGACACAGTGGCCAAGGGAGATATGTTATTTGTAACAATTGATGTAAAAAACATCGACGAAGAAAGGTTTAACACACCGCTTACCTGGGCTGAATTTTGGTGGATGGTGGGTCAGTTTATTAAAAAGAACTGGTGGTGGCTGTTAATAACATTGGCATCTGTGCTAACCCTGTTGTATTTCTTATTCTTTCGCAAAAAAAATATCCGCCAACTGTTTCGAAAAATACCAATACCTGAACCTGCTCATCAGGTTGCACTGCGCGAGCTTGAACGAATTCGCAACGAGAAAAAATGGCAATCGGGAAAATACCTTGAATTTTACAGTGAATTAACCGAAGTGTTGCGTAGATATATCGAAAGCCGCTTTGGAGTTTTTGCATTAGAAATGACAAGCGACCAAACCCTTGATTCAGTAGCAGAACTTTCTGAGATTTCGCAGCATCAGCTAAATATGTTAAGGCAGATATTATACACTGCCGATACCGTGAAATTTGCTAAAGCCGAACCCCTATTTCACGAGAACGACCAGTGTTTAAAATATGCTTTCGAGTTGGTTGAAAGCACTATTGAAACAGTCGATCCCGAAGCCGGGAAACCCGTGGAAGCATTTATTGAAGTGGAATCGGAAAAATCAGAGGAGGATCAACAACATGTTTAACGATATCAGCTTTTTCAATAATGATTGTTTGTGGCTTCTGCTTATCATTGTGCCAATTACAGTGTTTTATATCCTACGGCATAATAAGCAGCAAGCTTCTATGGCTATATCATCATCGTCGGTTTTCAAAGGTATCAGACCCGGGTTAAGAGTGAGGATGAGACATTCGTTATTTGTATTGCGCATGCTGGCACTGGCTTGTATAATTCTTATAATTGCACGACCACAAAGTCGAAATACATGGCAAACCTCCACTACCGAGGGCATCGATATTATTATGGCGATGGATATCAGTGGCAGCATGTTAGCCGAAGACTTTAAGCCCAACCGGATGGAAGCGGCCAAAGATGTGGCAATAGAATTTATCAACAACAGGCGCAACGACCGCATTGGTTTGGTAATTTTTGCAGGTGAAAGCTTCACGCAATGTCCCTTAACCACCGATCACACTGTTCTTATAAACTTGTTCAAAGACATTCGTCACGATTTGTTGCAAGACGGAACTGCCATAGGTTCAGGCTTGGCTACCTCGGTAAGCCGGCTTAAAGAAAGCGATGCATTAAGTAAGGTTGTAATTTTACTTACCGATGGGGTAAACAATACAGGGGCAGTAGCCCCTCTTACTGCGGCCGAGATTGCCAAAGCTTTTGGCGTAAGAGTTTACACTATCGGTGTAGGAAAAAAAGGAACAGCTCCATATCCTGTAAAAACTGCTTTTGGCACCCAATACAGAGATATGGAAGTGAAAATTGACGAAGAAGTGCTCACCGAAATAGCAGAACTTACCGGAGGAAAGTACTATAGAGCCGAGAATAAAGAAACTCTAAAGGATGTATATTACGAAATCGACCAGCTTGAAAAAACAAAACTAATGGTAAGCGACTTCAGCAAACCCGAAGAAAGGTTTTTTTGGTTGGCAATTACTGCTCTTGCAGCAGTGTTTCTCGAATTGTTGTTGCGTTTTACTGTGTATAAACCTATGCCATAGGAGGATATATTATGTTTCAGTTTCATAGCAAAGAATATTTATGGTTACTGCTGGTACTACCGGTGTTCGCCTTGCTATGGTGGCTTGCCGGTTTGTCGCGAAAACGTAGTTTAAAGGCTTTTGGCGACAGCAATGTGGTTTCGTTGCTTATGCCCGGAGTGTCGGTGGGTTTTCGCAATTTAAAAATCGTTTTATTATTGATGGCATTTGCCATGCTGGTACTGGCTCTGGCAAGACCACGCTTTGGTAGTAGCCTGTTGGACGTTAAGCGTAATGGCATCGAGCTAATTGTTGCTATCGACGTTTCGAACAGTATGTTAACACGAGATGTAAAACCGAACCGGCTCGAAAGAGCGAAAAAGGGTGTAGAAAAACTGATAGCCGAATTGGAGAACGACCGAATTGGTCTCATAATTTTTGCCGGTGACTCCTATTTGCAATTACCGGTTACTAACGACTATGCATCGGCTCGTATGTTTCTGCGATCGATTAGCCCTGCATTGGCTCCCAAGCAGGGAACAGCCATTGGCTCAGCAATCGAAATGGCAACACGCTCCTACACATCGGGCGATCAGATGAGTAAGGTACTGGTAATTTTTACCGATGGAGAAAACCACGAAGACGACCCGGTGGGAGCAGCAAAAGAGGCTTACGAAAAAGGTATTATTATTCATACTGTTGGGATGGGCTTGCCTAATGGTCAACCGGTACCAATGCCCGATGGCAATGGATTTATGAAAGATCGCAGTGGTAATGTGGTAATGTCGAAACTTGATGAACTGTCATTGCAGCAAATTGCATCGGCAGCACATGGCATTTATGTGAGAACCGGAAGTAGCAATACTGGTATTGAGCTTATTGCCAACGAAATATCGAAAATGCAACAATCTACCATAACTTCACGGCAATATGCCGATTACGACGAAAAATTCGTGTATCCTGCAGCATTAGCATTGCTGTTTTTGGTATTGGGAGTACTGCTACCCGAACGGAAAACAATCAGACAACGGAAAATCGATTTATTTAAAGTAAATGATTGAGATGAAAACCTATAGTATCATATTTCTGGTTGGCATACTTTTACTGGCCTCTTTGGCAACACATGCGCAGGCCGAACGTAAACATATCCGACAGGGTAATAAATCATACGAAAAAGGAAACTTCAACGAGGCAGAAGTATCGTTTAAAAAAGCCGCCGATTTGCAACCCGATATCTATCAGATTCGAAAGAATATGGGTGCTGCTTCGTACAAACAAGAAAAGTATGAAGATGCTTCCAAGTCGTTTGCCGGATATATGCTGGCTGCACGATCTGTAGATGAGCAGGCTGTTGCCTGGTATAATCTGGGAACATCGCTATTACAAGCCGGCGACTATGTGAAAAGTATCGATGCCTTGCAAAAATCGTTGATATTGAATCCGGCCAATAATCAGGCCAGACATAATCTGTCGGTAGCCAAATACATGCTTGCTAAACAGCAAAACGAAGGAGGAGGACAATGCAGTCGCCCCGATGGCGATGAGCAACAACAGCAACAGCAACAAGGGAACAACAACGAACAGCAGCAGGAGCAACAAGATGGTCAAAGCCAACCGAATCCCGAAGAAATATCGAAAGAGGATGCCCAGCGTATACTCGATGCACTAGAGCAGGAGGAAAAGGATGTGCAAGATAAGTTACAAAAACAAAAAGCACGTGTTCAAAAAATTCAGGTCGAAAAAGAATGGTAATTCTTTACTGCACCGCTAGGTCAGAATTCGAGTCGGAATTTCATGCCGAAGGTATTCAGCAGTGGCACTTTGTGTGTTATTAACAATTTCTTCGGGGCTGCCTTCGGCTATTATTAGCCCCCCTTTTGCCCCTCCTTCAGGCCCCATGTCGATAATATGGTCGGCACATTTTATTACATCAAGGTTGTGCTCAATAATGATTAGAGTATTTCCTTTGTCTGCCAATCTGTTCAATACGTGAAGCAATACTCTGATATCTTCGAAATGTAAACCTGTGGTGGGTTCGTCAAGGATATAAAGGGTTTTTCCCGTATCTTTCTTCATAAGTTCGGTAGCAATTTTTACCCGCTGCGATTCTCCACCCGACAGGCTGGTTGACGACTGCCCCAGCGAAATATATCCAAGTCCTACATCTTGCAAGGTTAATAGCTTATGCGAAATAGACGGAATGTTTTCGAAAAACTCTATAGCATTGTCTATCGTCATATCAAGTACATCTGATATCGATTTCCCCTTAAATCGAACCTCAAGGGTTTCGCGGTTATAGCGCTTTCCGTGGCAGGCTTCGCATTCGACATGCACTTCAGGTAAAAAATTCATTTCAATAATTCTAACACCGGCTCCCTGACATGTTTCGCAGCGACCACCTTTCACATTAAACGAGAAACGTCCCAGCTTGTAGCCTCGAATTTTTGATTCGGGGAGGCTTTCGAAAAGCTTGCGGATGTCAGTAAACAAACCCGTGTAGGTTGCAGCATTCGATCGTGGACTACGGCCAATAGGCGACTGATCGACCTCGATTACTTTATCGATGTTTTCAATGCCTTTTAAATCCATATAGGGCAAGGGTTCGTTTTGCGAACGATAAAAGTGTTTGCTTAAAATTGGATACAGTGTTTCGTGAATAATGCTCGATTTTCCGCTACCCGAAACACCGGTAACGCAGATGATTTTACCAAGAGGAATGCTTATGCTAATGTTTTTTAAATTATTCCCTGATGCTCCCGATAAAACCAGACTTTTTCCATTGCCTTTTCTGCGGTTTTTCGGGGGTTCTATGTGTTTGCTTCCATTGATGTATTGAGCTGTAATACCGTCTGATTTATCAATATCTGCAGGGGGCCCCGCATAAACAATTCTACCACCCTTACGACCTGCTCCCGGCCCAATGTCGATGATAAAGTCCGATTCCATAATCATTTCTTTATCGTGCTCAACCACAATAATTGAATTACCCCTGTCTCTCAGTTCTTTTAATGATGCAATTAGCTTAAGGTTGTCGCGTGGATGAAGCCCAATACTGGGTTCGTCGAGGATATACAGAACATTAATGAGACGAGATCCTATTTGCGTTGCAAGCCTTATACGTTGTGTTTCTCCTCCCGAAAGACTCTTAGCCGGCCGGTCGAGCGACAGATAGTCGAGCCCAACATTGATCAGGAAAGAAATGCGACTGAGTATTTCTTTTATCACTTCACCGGCTATCAATTGTTGCTTTTTACTAAACTCCTGAGGTGCTTTTTCAAGCCAATCGTAAAGCATACATAAGTCGAGTGCAGCAAGATCGGCAATGTTTTTTTCGTTGATTCTGAAATGTAACGATTCTTTCTTCAATCGTTGCCCATTACAAACCGGACACACAATTTGAGTATGGAACTGAAAGTTGTCTTCAATCGGTTTGCCGTTGCCTTGCTCTTCGGTATGCTTATTCCTTATTTGATTCACTATGCCTTCGAAACGGACTACATATCCCGGATTTGCTCCCAATGGAGTATTCTTTAGCAGTAATGGTTCCTCGCAGCCATATAATATACATTGTAGTGCAGCGTCGGGAAGTTCAGAAACGGGAATGCTCAACGAACACTTATACTTTTCGCAAACTGCCTCCAAAATCCAAAAGGGAAATGTGTTTTTGAACTTTCCGAGACTTACAATAGCCCCCTCTTTAATACTAAGCGATTCGTCGGGAATAAGCTTGCTGATATCTATGTCGGGCAAAACACCTAATCCGTTGCAATGCGGACAGGCTCCCTGAGGCGAATTGAACGAAAAGGTATGCGGAGCAGGCTCATTGTACGAAATACCGGTAGTGGGGCACATTAGGTGTCGTGAAAAAAAACGAGACTCACTGTTATCTTTTACTTGAAGCATAATAACCCCTTTGCCATACTTCATAGCTGTTTCAATTGATGCCTTTAGTCGGTTATGGTCTTTTTCATCAACCACCAGTTTGTCGATAACCAATTCTATATGATGGGTTTTATACCTGTCGAGCCTATGCTGAGGACGTATTTCTTCAATATTACCATCGATGCGTGCATGCAAAAAACCTTTTTTACGAAACATTTCGAACAATTCGCGATAATGTCCTTTTCTACCGTCAACTACCGGAGCCAGCAAATAAATTGCTTTGTTGCTATAGTCGCTGATTATTTTGTTAATGATTTGCTCATCGGTGTACTTTATCATTACTTCACCGGTGAGGTATGAATAGGCTATCGATGCGCGTGCAAACAACAATCGTAGATAATCGTAGATTTCGGTTACTGTTCCCACTGTCGATCGTGGGTTTTTTACCGTTGTTTTTTGTTCGATAGATATCACCGGACTTAGACCCGTAATTCTATCTACCTTGGGTCGTTCGAGATTGCCAATAAATTGCCTGGCATAGGCCGAAAAAGTTTCAAGATACCTACGTTGACCCTCGGCATAAATGGTATCGAATGCCAGCGATGATTTTCCGCTTCCGCTTAATCCGGTAATTACAGTAAGCTGCCTATGAGGTATGGCTACATCAATGTTTTGCAGATTGTGCTCATTTGCACCATAAATTTCAATAAAACGATTCGTTTTCATACCCTTCTGTTCCACCTCTAAGTTTCAAGTGTTTATTGATTCTTACTTGCTCTGTTAACAGTTCTCGATTCAGGCGAAGGGATGAGAAGAATGTATTTTTTCGCGGAACGATTCATCAGGAATGTATCTCTTATCCATGGGTTATACATCTTAAGTATCTTATAGTTTATTCCAAATGAAGCGGCAAAATCGGGCAAATTGTTTATTGATGTGTCTACTTGCACTTCATTGTAGGTTAGTTCTGTGTATTTATCAAAATCATCAATGTAGAATCCGTAGTTTTCGTGATCCTGCATGATTAGTTTAAGTGCAACAATACGATATACATACCGTGCAGGCTCCTCGTGAAGGTATAAATCCCAGTAATTGTTTTGTTTCTGGTGTTTGATACGTTGCGAAAGACCGCCCATTCCCATATTGTAGCTTACTGCCGCGAGACTCCAGCTACCAAACATTTTGTACGCCTTATTCAGGTAATCGCAGGCTGCTTGTGTAGATATTATCAAATTATATCGTTCGTCAACATAGCTATTTACTTCCATTTTATACTCCTGAGCAGTCCCCTTCAGAAATTGCCAGAAACCAACAGCATTCGAAGGACTAATAGCGTTTGCCAGACCGCTTTCAGCGACACACAGGTATTTGAAATCATCGGGTATTCCGTTCTTTTGTAAAATCTTTTCAATGAGCGGAAAATACCGTTTTGCTCTCTTAATATATAATATGGTGGATGAATGTCGGTAAGTATTAATCTGCATTTCGAGATCGAGGCTTTCGTACACGTCAAAATATTCGAGTGGAACCCTTTCGCCTGCAAAAAATACCTCGTCGGGTATCACGGGTTGAAAAACATGATAGGGCAACACTTCCACTACCGTATCATTCAGGGGTTTATTGCCTGATGATTTCTCGTGAGAAAAAATAAAGAAATTCGACAATAGCAATCCAATGCCAATGCCCAATATTACAAAAAATGGAATTTTAACCGATGCCTTATTCAACTGCATTATTTGTTCTTTGGTTTCGAAATCTTGGTAATACTATATAAACACAAAAACACACCTATCGGATACATCATAAATAGCCAAAAATGACGGGGCTCCCATCCTTCAAAGACAATAATAGTGTAAGCGAGAAACAAACCTATACAATTCAGACCAAACAGCAAGAGCGCTATAAGTCGTTCGTGCAAGCCCAGATAATAAAGGTGATGAGTGGTGTGATCGCGCCCTCCTACAAAAGGCGATTTTTTTCGCAACAATCTATTGATAGTTACCGTGGTCGTGTCGGTTAGAGGTACAATAAAAGCTGAGGCTACAATCGCAATTTGTTTTGTATTGTACCCGTATGAGAACTCAGCAATATCGATTCCGTTCCAGAAATATGTAATCCCCACGAATGCCAGAAAGCTCCCCAATATTTGACTTCCGTTGTCGCCCATATACATTTTTGAAGGATTCCAATTATAAAACATAAAGCTGATAAGCGAAGCTACCAACACCAGCGAAATGAAAAACGACAAGGAGCATGGTTCCATGTAATTGCACAATAGAGAAGAGACCACAATGCTGCCAATAATGCTTAATGAAACAAGTCCGGTAATTGCATCCATGTTGTCGAGCATGTTGATGGAATTCATGATGCCAACAACCCATAGAAAAGTAATGATAAAATTAATGTAATCATGTGGCGATATCTTGATATATATCTCGTTAAAGATAAAAACTACTGCAACCAAAAACTGAACAATGAATTTAAAGAACGGTGGAGTGCTGATAAGATCATCGGCCAAACCCATCAGAAAAGAAATGGTAACCACAATGAGTAGAGAGATAAATTCTTTGGTAGCAGCCGTTTCGAACCCGAAAATGAATAAATAGGCTAGCATACCTAAAATAAATAAACAGAAAAATCCCACTCCGCCAAAAATGGGCTTTGATTGACTACTCCACCGGATGGCTGTACTATTGGCTTTCTTTACCAAAAAACCCATTTGCCTGGTAAGGAAAAAACGATTGAGGAGTAAGCCAATTACCACGGCTACAACAAAAACAATAATATAAACATAGAAATTTTGGATTCCCATAATTATTTCGGTGTTCTAAATTTTAGCAGTTCTAAAAGTATTCTAAATAACGAGGGTTTGGGTTCATCGTCTTTTGAATAATAATTGTTCATGTTCGAGTAATCGGTATATCCATACCCGTAACCATATCCGTAGCGGTTATAACCGTAACGATAACCATAACCATATTTATAGCCGTAACCATAGCGACTTTCGCTACCCTCGATGCCATTCAATATTATACTCAGGTTTTTGATTTGCGACGACTCGGCAAAATCGTTTACATGTTCAATAAACGCCTTGGGTGAAATTGTCGACCTCATAATGTATATGGGGAAATCGGCAATATGATACGAAGCCATGGCATCAGTAACAATACCAATAGGTGGCGTGTCTACTATCACGTAATCGTATTCCATCTTTAGGTTGTCGAAAAACCGATTATACGATTCTTGCATAATAATTTCTCCGGGGTTTGGAGGTACCGGCCCCGAGGTAATAAAATGCATATTGTCAACAGTGGTTTCATGAATACACTCTTTGTATTCATGACGGCCGATTAATATAGTACTTACACCTTTAAGATTGTCGGTTTCGAAACTTTTGTGAAAACGGGGTTTGCGAAGGTCGAAGTCGCACAATATTACTTTATAACCTGCCATGGCTAAAATGGCCCCAAGATTTATGGCAACAAATGTTTTTCCTTCGCCCGAAATTGTTGAAGAAATAGTAATAATCTTGCTTTGTTTGCCGGGATTGATAAATTCCAGGTTCGAACGGATATTCCTGAATGCCTCTGCCAGCATCGACTTGGGGTGATTATGTATAATAAGTTGCGACACCTCCGATTTAATGCGGTGCGATGGAACACCACCAATAACAGGTATTTCGCTAAATGATTGAATGTCGTCGACCGAAACAATTTTATTGTATAGCAGGTAGCGAATCAACAAAACAACAATTATTCCGAATAAACCAATTATTATGTACAATAGCATTATTGTACTAAGAATTGGGGATTTCTGCGACTTTGGAATAGCTGCTTTTTCGAGAATAATATTATTCGACACAAGGCCTGCCTGCGATATTAAATATTCTGCTTTGGTGCGAATCATTTGATAATAGAAACTTTCGTTAATTCCGTATATTCGATTGAGTTTGGTAAACTCGATTTCTTTATAGGAAGTGTCGAGAAACATTTCCGATTCAAACTGATTGATTGTGGCAATATATTGTTCTTTTCTAAGTAATTGCCTGCTAATAGCCGAGTTGATAAAATCGATAATTATGGCTTTTTTTGAATCGATAAGCTCGTCTATTGTTTTTATTTTCAGGTTATTGGCAGTTACGTCAAACATCAGAACCTGTTTTTGGTCGTATAGGTTTTGTAACGAACTGAGAAGTCCTGTAATGAATTTTTCGGTATTGGCTCCTGAGGCTAAAGCCATCAACTCGTAAATATTCATATTGGGATTATTGGCTATTTCATTCTTGATTTTTTCAAGAGTGAGTATCTCCAGTTCTAAATCAATTGTTTGGTTCTCGAGTTCTGCTACTTTAGTGGAATACATGCTTATACGACTTCCTCCATACGAGGTTACTCCGGGAGGTATCTTATTAACTTTTCTGAAATCATGTAAATCGCGTTCTGTTTGGTCAAGCTCATTGTATATATTCTCGAGTTGCTGGTCAATGTAACGAACAACATTGGTGGCACTTTCTTTTTTGCGATTCAAATCATAAACCAGAAACTTTTCGGCAATGGTGTTTGCTATTTCGGCAGCTTTACGCGGATTATTATCTTTGTACATGATAAGAATAGTGCGTGCATTGTCGTTTTGAACTCTTACAATCAGGTTTCTTGATATTTTTTGTTGCATTGTGGCCGGATTGTTGATAACGAAGAAATACTTCGATTTGGAATCGGAATCCTGCTCAACGCGTATTGTCTTAGGTGAGTCGTAGTGTACAAAAATTTCACCTCCAACTATAGAATGCCAATCTTCGGGCGACAATATATACTCATACTCTTCGCTACCTATTTTATAACGCAACTGGTATTTATCTTTGATAAACCCGATGTCGATACGCCTATCGTAAATAGCAGCGTTGCTGATGTTTACATACACTGAAAAAGGCGATTGTTTATAAATTTCAGTCGAAACAAAAGTTCCTTTTCGGTAGTAGCTGATGTCGAGCGGCAAATCAACAAAACATTCACGAAGAAAGGTCCTCGACTGTATAAGTTCGGTAACACTGCTTAAATCGCTTTGGGTAACATCGTGGTCAATTTTCAGGATTTGCTTGGTGCGGTTTTCGTCTTTTACCTGTAAAATGGTTCTTACTTCATATACAGGAAGGGTGTAACGATAATACAAGAAACCGGCAACCATTGAAACAATCATAATGAGAATCACAAGCCAAAGACTACGCTGGAAAATTCTCAGGAAAATTCGAAGATCGAAAGTCTGGTTAAATGCAGGTATTTTAGTTTTCTTCATAAGGCCTTGCTATCGTTTAAAAAAAATACCATAAACCGAGAGTGCTGTTGTTGCAAGAGTAAGATAAGGTGCTATTTCACGAAGAACTCTGCTAACATATTGTGGCTTGCTATCGATATATACCACATCGTTTGCCTCGAGTAACAAATTGCTGTTGCGCAGTTCGTCGAGTGAAGATAAATTCCAGTAAAAAACCTCGGGATTGTTGGTAAGGTCTCCTCTTATAAGTTTAATTCTGTATGACCGGCTAATATCAGTAAGACCTCCAACATTGCTTATTGCTTCAATCAGGCTTAAGTTTTCGGGAGGAATGTTAACTGTGCGTGCCTTGGTACCACCATCAAAAAAGATAAACGCTTTTCGATTGGTAACATTTAGCAAAACAAATGGCGATTGATAATATTCGGCATACATATCTTCGAGAAGCTTTTCTGCTTCGCGAACCGTATATCCACTCAGAGATATTCTTCCCAATGTTGGAAGTTTTACCAATCCATCAAATTCAACCAGATAACTAAGACCTCTTTGCCTCATTTGGTAATCGCTATTGCTGTCAACCGACCCGAGACCAATCAGAGAAAAACCATCGTTTGTGGTGATGCGAATTGATAGTTCATCGAAAGGTTTTATCTTATATTCCTTCTCCGAAGGGCGAAATTCTGATATCGGGTATTCTTTTCCTTCTTCAAGCATTTCCGACGGACGTAGTACTTTGCACGAGCTTACTGATAGCATCACGACCACAAAAACAAGAGGAATGAGCAGAGTTCTGATCTTCATTCGATTGAAGTTTAATTAATTTTCAAAATTAGAAAAAATAATTTACATACAATCATTGCTGAGCAAGTAATTCGTTATACAGGTCTTTCATATCGGAAACCAGACGGGTGTAGTGAAATTTGTTTTTCACGTAGTTGTAGCCTGCCCCCGACATTTCTTCGCGAAGTTCTCTATTATTAGCCAACAGGCACAAATTGTCGGCAAAGGCATCTAAATGATTGTTTTCGCTAAGCAATGCAGTTTTCCCACTTACAACCACATCTTCAATACCTCCTACCTTAGTTGAAACTATGGGTTTATTAGCAGCCTGAGCCTCAATGAGCGATACCGGAGTACCCTCGTTGAACGACGTCAATGCCACAATGTCGGAACCGGCAAACACATAATCGGCATCTTTTATCCATGAGGTAAATGTAATGTCAGTCTTTTTTTGTTTTTGATTTTTATCAGTATAGGTCAGCTCTAATTGCGTAGCAAGTTCGGTAAGTTTATCGAACAAGCCTCCGTCGCCCACAATAAAAGCTCTCATTTTAACAGATGAACGCTTTTTCGCCATAGCAAAAGCCTTTAGGAACAAGGTGTGGTTTTTTACCGGTACCAGCCTGCCAATAATAGAAACGGCAATTTCATCGTCGTCGAGATTGTATTCTTTACGGAATGAGGTTCTTTTTACATTGTAAGAATCTTGAAAACGTTCCAGGTCGAAGCCAAGCGGTATTACCCTGAATTTTTCGGGAGAGGCTATGCGGTGCTCCTCGCAAAGCTCCTGAAGTTGCAGATTGCTTATTGCTATAATGGCTGATGTTTTTTTCGCCAGATTCCGCTCAAGCGTTTTGAAAAGGTAGGTTTTGTATCGGCTAAAATAGGAATGAAAAATATGCCCATGAAAGGTGTGAACAACAATTGGCACATTGCTGTTGATGGCAGCATAGCGACCTAAAAACCCGGCTTTTGAGGCATGTGTGTGTACAATATCCGGTTTAAAATCATGTATCAGCGTTTTTATCTTCCTGTAGGCAATCATGTCGAGTCGTCCATTAATTTCTCTCTTCATTTCAGGAATTACAACCGGATTAAGACCTAATTTCTGAATGATATAATCGCTGCTTGCTTCATTTTCGTCGATATCGCCACCCACAAGCAGTGTTTCAAAATCGGGAGCCATAAATTTACTCAGATAGGCCACGTTGTAGGTAGGACCACCCAGATTGAAACGATTGATAATTCTTAAAACTTTTGGCATAACTATTACATGTAATATTTTTTCCACCAATGCTGAAACACCAGTATTGCCCATATTTTTGCAGCACTGTCACCCGGATTATTACCCTTCAGTTTTTCTTTGAGTTGAGCAATGTATTCATACCTAAACATATTTTGTTCAGATACAAACTTTTGCGAAAGAAAATCTTTATCGATATCGTTCCACAATTCGTTTCGGAACCATGATATCAGGGGGACTTCAAAGCCATGCTTCGGCCTCTGATAAATTTCGGGGGGTAACATATCGCGGAATGTATCCTGCAATATCATCTTTTTTGTTTGGTGATTAATTTTGTATTCTTCGGGTAAGCCGAACACAAAGTCAACCACAGTGTGATCGAGAAAAGGAACCCTAACTTCGAGACTATTACCCATCGACATAAGATCGACCTTGGTAAGCATATCGTTTTGCAAAACCATATGCATATCGGTGTACAAAATATCACGCATTTCGTTTTGCCCTTCGAAAAACGAAAGCAGTTCTTCTTTCATTACTTTGGCTCCGGTTTTGTTCATACAATCGTTTTTCAACAAACTCTGGCAATGTGCGTCGTCGCCTATCGAAGCCCATCTAAAGTACCGGTCTTTTGCCGATAGTCTTCTTCCCTCGCAGTATTTGTTTAACTGCCTGAACAGGTTGCCGTGTTTTGAATTTCTCGACTGGGGCATCTGTTTCCATAGCCATCCAAAATACTCGGCCATATGTTCACGCGCTCCAGGGTACATGGTCTTGTAGTGAGCCATGTGTTTGTTGTAACCGGCAAACAATTCATCGGCACCGTCGCCCGAAAGCGCAACTGTTGCCGTTCTTCGTGTATGCATGCTTAAAATATGTACTGCAATGGCCGAACTGTCGCCAAATGGTTCGTCGAGGTAATCGAGAACTTTGGGTAGCTGATGCAATAAATCGTTGTTGCTTAGTTTGAATACCGTGTGATTGGTGTTGAGTCGATGTGCAACTTTTTCGGCATATTGCGTTTCATCAAAATAGGGTTCATCGCGGTATCCAATCGAAAAAGTATTCAAATGTGGAGTGTGCTGCACTGCCAATGCAGCTATTACCGACGAATCGACACCACCACTTAAAAACGAACCCAGTGGAACATCGGAAATCAGTCGGCGCTTCACGGCAGCGTTAAGAAGCTCTTTCAGCTGGGCTTTTGCTTCGTCGTACGAAATATCTGTAATGTTGTTCTTTGGAATTTGATAGTAATCGCCATGCGAAATACCATTTTTGCGAACCATCAGATAACTGCCGGGCCTGAGCCGGTGAACGTTTCGAAAAATAGTGTGATTGCCCCCGATATAATTCAACTGAAAGTAATTGTATAGCGAGGCTGTGTCAATGTTCTTGGGAATTTCATATGCCAGAATGGCTTTCATCTCTGAAGCAAAAACCAACATATTGCCATCGGTGTAATACAATAGTGGGTTTATGCCCATACGGTCACGTGCCAGCAGCAATTCATCGTTCTTATTATCGTAGAATGCAATCGAAAAGCAACCGTTTACCTTTTTTAAGCCTTCGGCTCCTTCACGTATAAGCAAATGAAGCAGCACTTCGGTGTCGCACTTACTTTTAAAAATCACCCCTTCCTTTTCGTATTCTTCTCTAAACTGCAGGTAATTGTAAAACTCGCCATTATAAACAAGGCTGTATCGGCCGCTTAGATCGGTAAAGGGTTGTGCGCCTGCATTGCTGGTGTCGATAATCGATAGTCGTGTGTGACCAAGTCTGGCGCTATTTCCGGTAAGGGTTCCCGACCCATCGGGGCCACGCAGATGCAATTTTCTTACCGCATCGTCAACACATCGAAACTTGTCTTTCGCATTTTCGTTAAACGCATATATGCCGGTTATTCCACACATTTTATCATTTTCTATTCGTCCATAAGGAACATTGGATCCCAAATGGGTAGCATCACAGGAGTCTGTTCAAGCACTTCAAGCACTTTGTCATCTACAAATTTGCGATGAACCACTACCCTGAACATATACTCGTTGAACCATTCATCGGTTAAGCTCAGGTATCCGTTGTGGCCGTGCGATGCTCCCCAGCTGTTTTCGAATTGCCATTTCAGTGGATTTCCATTTTTGTCGAGATCTACTGCCATGAGCAGCATGGCATGTGTTGAGCCTGAGTCGAAGCTTTTAATTCGGCTTTTTTTATCCATACCAAAACTCACTCCAAACAGCGATTCATAATCGTAGTTGTTCATATCGAGTGTGCCATCGTCGTTGTTTCTGAATTTACCCACATCACACGATGCATACATGGCTTCCCCGCCTTTAATGCTGGCAATCGCAAACTTTTTGATTTCGTCTGCAGGCAAATTAATGTATTTCCAGTTGATGCCTTCAACCATATTTTTATCGTTTTCAATCTCATACAACTTAAAATATTCGCGACTTGGGTCGTTCATCAACATCACATATTCATTGGTTTTATAGTGAGGAAAGTGTTTGGTAAAAAACGATAAGGGCGTGTATTCTTCAGGCTCTGTTGTTCTTTTACTACCGATTTCGAAGGCATAGTTGAAAGTCAGTGGTGGTTCACCCAAACAAAAGGCCAACATGCGGTATATTTCGGTTAACATTTCGGTCTTAGTATTTCGAAGAACATCGACACCAGCGCCGCTTGCATGTTGTTCTCTTAACAATAGAGCGTCTTCGCGAAGCTTACGCTTAAGCAACTGGTTCATCTGTGCAGTGTTCTCAGAATGATAGGTTTCGGGCATAACAGATTTAGGTACCAAACCGTATTTGTTCACTAAATTGGCAAAAGAATTCCATACGCCGCCATCGCCAATGGGGTCTTTCAGCAACCATTCCACTTTTTTATCATCAATCGCAAGCTCGGCATTTACAATGATGAGTTCCAAAAATAGATTCGCTTTTTCAAGCTGATCGAAAAAAAATAAATAATTGGTCGAAAATTCGAACGAACTCAGTTTGTGCTTTTCGATAAGCTGAGGTCTTAATATATTCAGCCCTGTAAACATCCAGCAACGCCCACTGCTTTTCTGATCGGTAATGCCCTTCACTTCTACCTTGTGCGAAAACCGGTGTTCCTCGCGACCTACATGCTGACGACTTGTGGCTATTTTCACAAGGCTGTTGCCACTTATTGCGTTCATTAGAGCCCTGTCGGCAGGCTTAGAAATATCGACACCTTTCGAAATATTCTCTAAAACATTTGTGTCGATGGTGTTTTGACTTAGTGTGAGAGCTGTACTAAAACCAAAAATCATAATAAAAGTAAAAATCCTCATCTCTGTAGCCGATAAAATATTGCTACAAAACTAACTAAAAAAGCTGAATAGAGTGTTAACAAAACAATGGTTTTTTAACCTGTTAACTTAAAGGTAACTTTGCGTAATTATGCAGTACAAACAAGCATAAGTTGGTTTTATAAAAACCTATCTCCGATGTAAGTGTTACAATAAAACTAAATATGGATGTTAATCAATCCTTTCAATTCCGATTTTTGTTGTAGTCCGGCAGCTTCCCATACAGGTTTTCCTGAACTGTACAGAATAAGGGCAGGTATTCCCGTAATTTGAAAGCGACTTGCCAAATTTCCATATATATCAACATCTACCTTTAACACTATGAGTTTGCCGTCCATTTCTGTAGCCAATTCATCGAGAATAGGCGACTGAACTTTGCAAGGTCTACACCATTCTGCATGAAAATCGACAAGAACCAGATTATTTTCTGAAATAATATTATCGAAATCTTTTTCACTGTGCAGGTTGATTACATACTTGTTATTACTTTCAGACCCACCTCCACGCGAACAAGCAGCCGTAATCAAGGTAATCACCGTAAACAATACTATTATTATCGATTTCATATTTGCTGATTTTCCTTTTTGTTTGTTTTAAAAAGACCGGCTACCAGAAAGCCCAAAATGCCTCCGTACAAGGTGCTCAGATACCATTTCGATTGAATGGGGCAAGAACCACTTGCACATCCCACAAAGTACCAGTAGGCGAATCCGGCAATGGCTCCCAAAAAACTGAAGACAAACTTAAGCCGGTGTTTTAACAAAAAATCTTTTATTACTGCTGTTTTCATGTGATAAAAACAGAAATACAACAGTTTTGTTTAAGGCAAGATCATTTTCTTGAGTTCTACAATAGCTGCTTCAATTCCTACACCGGTTTCATACACATTAGAAGCCAACATATAGCAGGGAGTGGTGATTACTTTATTTTTCCAATCAACAAATGCCTCGTTGTAATTACAACTTTTATGGCTACCTCCAAGTGCTTCAATGTGTTTGGCTGTTTTACTGTCGTTTCCAATAGTAACAGCAGCCCCAAGCACTTTGGCAACAATTACCGGGGCTATGCATAGGGCAACAATCGGTTTTTGTGCGCTGTGCATCGCTTTTAAAACCAATACTAAATCATTGTGCACTTTGCAGTTTTCGCCATCGAAGGCATAAGTGCTGAGGTTTTTGGCTGCTCCAAAACCACCGGGCATCAGTAAACCATCGAAATCATCAGAAGAAAACTCTCTGAGTGGTTTAATATTCCCTCGGGCAATGCGTGCCGCTTCAATCAGCACATTTCGCTTATCGCTAGAAACCTCTCCGGTGAGATGATTAATTACATGATACTGATTGATGTCGGGAGCAAAACATTGATATTCGAATCCATATTTGCTCAAAGCATACAAACCTAGAGTTGCCTCATGTATCTCACTGCCATCGTACACACCACATCCCGAAAGAATTACTGCAATCTTTGCCATTGTATGTTTATTTGGTTAATATCAATTTATGGCTGCTTACCACATTGTTTTTGTTGATTTGAACCACATAATTCCCGTTGGGCAGGGTGTTCAAATTGATGCGGTCGGCTTCAAAATTATTAATTTCCATCACCTTTTTTCCCAACATATTGTAGATAGTGATGTCGGCATTTCTTGCATTATTCACGAACAAATTGCCTTTTGAAGGGTTGGGATAAATTGTAATTTTATCGCTGCTGCGATTAAAACTGTTCGATGAAACAAAATCGCCCAAGCTGAAAGTGTCGGCCTTTAGCCAACTCCCGGCCGTAAGCGTTCCCACTTCATATCCTATCATTGTGCTGTTACCTCCCGATGTTATGCCCATTTGAATGCTGTCGGGGATTCCCCAGGTGTACCACTGAATATTGAGGGTGAACTGAGTCCAAGAGTTTTGCACTCCTCCAAACATTGTGTCAGCCGATGCAATAATGTTCCCGTTGTTGGTAAGCCTGATGTAAAAGAGGGCCGTATCGCCTTCAGCCAAATTATATTTTATAAAACCGGTAACACTACCGGGCACCGAACTATAGGGCTCTCCGGGAATAGCCGACAGATTTACCAGCTTTCCAATGGTGGCCATGCCGGGTTGTAACCCAAAGATAGAACTCTTGGTTTCGAGTTTCAATGCTGAGGCTCCACTGTGTACATCGCTGCTTTCTTTTGAGGCATTCAGAGTTACCCAGCCATTCAGATTATCGCCAATCATGCTGCTTGTCCAGTTCTCGAAGCCTAAATTGTTTACCCCATCCTGAGCGATTGCTCTATTGTCATTAATTATAATTAGTCCAAGTATAGCGGGTATTAGTAAGTATAGTTTTTTCATCGATATTATATTTTTAATTCATATACGCATTTATTTCTTTATACAAGAATTATGCAAAAAAGTTCAGTTAAATTTATGTTTTACAAAAAATATTCACAAAAGCTCTATTTGGCTTCAATAAGTATTTCCCGTAAATTAACAGTCGAAATGTTTGTTTTTAATGAATTTACCCATGCATGGGGAACTCCATCAGAAGAATCATACTGTCTTTTTCAGCTTCCATAGTAACACTCTCGAAATCGCTTATACCAATGCCATCGCGTCGGTTTAAGCTGATGCTGCCAATATTCAGACTTCCCTGTATTACAAAAATGTAAACACCGTTGCCCGGTTTGTAGAGATTGTAATCCCACACCTGCTTACTCGTAGTAAGAGCCATGCTAAACCATGCATTTTGATGGATATACACCGTAGTGTCTGACGGCTGTGGTGTAAGTATCAGATGTAGCCTATTTCGCATCGACTCGAAGTCGAGTTTTTGTTGCTGGTAGCGTGGACTATGGTTCTTTTTATCGGGGAACAGCCATATTTGTAACAATTTCACCGGTTTCTCTTTATCGGGGTTAAACTCACTATGTAAAATGCCTGTTCCGGCACTCATCACCTGTATCTCACCCTTTTCGATAACTGAAGAATTTCCCATATTGTCGCGATGCTGCAATTTGCCCTCGAGAGGTATGGTAATAATTTCCATATTATCGTGAGGATGCATGCCAAAACCCTGACCGGCAGCCACCTCGTCATCATTCAGAACTCTGAGAACCCCATAATGTATGCGTTCGGCATCGTAGTATTCGCCAAAGCTAAACGAATAACGTGTTTTTAGCCATCCATAGTTGGCGCTGCCACGAGTTTCCGATTTAAATATTGTTGTTTTCATTGAAGCGAAAAGATTGTTTTACTTATTAACCGGTTTTACCACATCTATGTTCAGTAAATATACTTTCTGAGAATGTTGAATTTCAAACATTCTACAAAAACCAATCATAGTTTTTCAGCTATAGAAATACCTGAATTTCCCTAACCACATTAGTTAGCAGATTGGGCTCTGGAGCCATTTGAACTCCGATGAGGAATAAGAGCTGGCACTTCGAGAGCCTCAGTGCCAAAATTTTAGAATGCTTTGTGCCTTGGTTTTTTTACTTCAACCATTTATCGAGCCACGAGCGAAACTCGCGCTGCCACAGAATGGCATTTTGTGGTTTCAGCACAAAGTGGGTTTCGTCGGGGAAAATAAGCAAGCGTGCCGGAACATTGTTCAAACGGGCTGCATTGTAGGCTTGCAGGCTTTCGGTGTAAGGTATCCTGAAATCGTTACCGCCCGATATTATCAAAATTGGGGTATCCCATTTATCAACAAAGCGGTGGGGTGAGTTGGCATACGATTTCTGGGCAATGGCATTGTTTTTATCCCAATAGGGCCCGCCCAGATCGAAGTTCACAAAAAACATTTCTTCGGTTGCTGCATATTGACTCTCGAGGTTGAACATACCACAATGCGAAATAAAAGCCTTGAAACGGCCTTCGTGGTGCCCGGCAAGCCAAAACACCGAAAATCCTCCATAGCTTGCGCCTACCGCTCCCAGACGGTTTTCGTCGACATAGGGTTCTTCAGCCAGCGCATCAATTGCGCTTAGGTAATCTTGCATGTTTTGGCCACCATAATCACCACTGATTTGTCGGTTCCATTCCTGTCCGAATCCGGGAACACCCCTTCGGTTGGGAGCCACCACGATATATCCACCGGCAGCCATCATCTGAAAATTCCATCGATACGAAAAGAACTGGCTAACGGCACTTTGTGGTCCACCCTGACAATACAAAATGGCCGGATAATTTCTGGTTGAGTCGAAATGGGGTGGATAAATTACCCATGTAAGCATTTGTTTTTTGTCGGAGGTTTCTATCCATCGTTCCTCTACCCTACCCATTTTAATAAAGTCGTAAATATGCTTATTCACAAAACTGAGTTGTGTGTCGCTACCATCGGGTTCTATTCTGAATATCTCGGTAGCCATACTCATGCTCATTTTTAAAGCCAACATGGTTTTCCCTGCTTTGGCAATTGAAGTGTAATCGTGGGTACCCTTTGTTAGCATAGTGATACTTGCGTTCTCGGTATTCAAATTATAAATCTGATGGGTTCCGTGAATCACACTGATAAAGTAGAGTTCTCCGCTATTTTCGTTCCACACCAGATTGGCGGCCGGCTGATCGAACTTTTCGCTCATGTTCACAACACTGCCCGTAGCCAAATCCATTAGCATAATACGGTCTTTGTCTGATTCATAACCCGGCGTTTCCATACTTAACCAGGCAAGGTATTTCATATCGGGCGAAAACACAGGGTATTTATCGTATCCGGGCATATCTTCCGAAACATTTATTGTTTTACGTGTTTCGGTGTTGTACACATAAATATCAGAGTTTGTATTTAATGCATACTCGCTGCCCTGATATTTTTTACAGGTGTATGCAATGCTTTTCGAGTTGCTGCTCCACACCATCTCGGCATTGTCGAAGTAGGGGCTCATGGGAGCATCCCAATATTCGCCAAACATAATGTCTTCGGGTTCAGAGATGTTACCGTTTTCGAATCCTGCAATAAAAATATGACTATAGAAGTTGTCGTTCCAATGGTTCCAATGGCGATACATCAGGTCGTCGGCTATATACACCTTGGCTAATGGCAGGTCAGGGTACCAGTTGCTCAAATCTTCGCCCACTTTTACTTCTTTGCAATAAAGTATCTTAGAGTTATCGGGCGATATTTCGAAACTTCCGAGCCCGTTGAGCAATGTGTCGCACAAACGACGATTACTCCCATCGGCATTCATTGAGAACAATTGTGAGTCGCCGTTTTCGTCGCAGATAAAATAAATTTGTTTGGCATCGGCCGACCAACGCATATTGTAGCAGTTGAATGCTCCCTGAGTAAGCTTTTTTTGCTCGCCTTTATCGGTATCAGCCAAATAGATATGTGTATATCCTTTGTTTTCTTCGATGCTATAGTAGCTAATCGTAAATAGTACATTCTTTCCATCGGGCGCTAGTTGCATTTCGCCAATGCGACCAAATTTCCACAGGATTTCGGGTGTGAGAACGCCTCCACTTTTTTCTTCATCGGTTAAACTCACATCAACCATGGTGCATTGGTCTTTTTTATCGGGCACACAAGCCAACATCAGCCATCCGCTAAACGCAAACAGCATAGTAATAATGATAATTCTCATAGTGCTTTTTTTATTATTGTTTTGTAATTCGGTCGATGCGATTCAGTCCGTCAACAGCAAACTCGAAGTTGGGCACCAGTTCGAGTGCTTTATAGTAATCGGCTTTGGCTTCGGCAAATTTACCCATATTTTCGAATGCGAGGCCTCTGTTATAATATGCTTCGGGCGATTTGGGTCGTATCTCGATAGCGTTGGCAAACAGGAGTCGGGCTTTCTCAAAATCGTCTTCATACACCAGCAGATAATATCCCATGTTGTAGTTGGCCTGATAGTCAGAGCTATCGACACGAAGTGCTTTTTCGTACACCTCGCGTGTTTTTTCGTAAAAACCAAATTTTTCGTAACACAAACCTGCATTTAGTAATATTAGCAGGTTTTCGGGGAAAAGACGTGTTGCAGTATTAAAATACTCTACTGCCAGCGGGTCACCACGATCGCAATACATCATAGCAAGCATGTTGTAAGCTTCTGTATGATTCTGATTGTATTCGATGGTTTTACGCAAGGCTTCGGTTGTTGCCTGAAACATATTGTTTTCTTTGTAAACCATAGCCTTAAGGTAGTAGGTCTTATCGCTTTGCTTAGCCGCTTGTTCAATAAATGCAATTTCGGCCAAGGCATCGTCGTATTGCTTAACGTAAAAAAACAATTGGGCTCTCTTAAACCGCGCATCGGTGTTCTGCGGATAGCGTGCAATACATTTGTCGAGATATTCTTTCGATTTCTCCGACTTACCCAGCATAAGAAAATAGTCACCGGCAGTGAGCAGATACACCGGGTTTAAAGAATCGAGTTTCAATGCAATTTCGATATCGTTAGCCGCTTCGTTCACATTTCCCTGCTCAAAGTACAACGCCGATCGCTGAAAAAACAATGCATGCTGTCGTGGATTTTTTCGAATTTTCTCCGAAATTTTGGCAATATCATCGATAGAATCTGATGGCATTGGGTTAACAACGGGCTTATCGGTATTTTTTGAGCACGAGTCGCACGAAATTGAACAAACCGCCAGCAGCACAAATGCCAATGCAAGCGGCATTGCAGTGATACCAAATTTCTTCATTAACATTAGTTTGCTTCCAGTTTGGCAATAATTTTCTTTTCGAGTTCTTCCGACAATTCAGGATTATCGGAGAGTAACTGCTTCACCGCATCGCGTCCCTGCCCAAGTTTTGTTTCGCCATAACTAAACCACGAACCGCTTTTTTTAATGATTTCGTATTCCACTCCCAGATCAATTATCTCTCCTATTTTGCTGATACCTTCGCCATACACAATATCGAATTCAGCTTTTTTGAAAGGAGGTGCCATTTTGTTTTTTACGACTTTTACGCGGGTTCGGCTACCGGTAACATCGTCGCTGTCTTTTATTTGCGAGATTCGACGAATGTCGAGGCGTATGCTCGAATAAAACTTGAGTGCATTCCCACCGGTGGTTGTTTCGGGGCTGCCAAACATAACACCAATTTTATCGCGCAACTGGTTGATAAAGATACAACAAGTTTGTGTGCGATTGATGTTAGCAGTAAGCTTACGCAGGGCCTGCGACATAAGCCGTGCCTGGAGACCCATTTTACTGTCGCCCATTTCTCCTTCTATTTCGGCTTTGGGGGTTAAGGCAGCTACCGAGTCGATTACAACAATATCGATGGCCCCTGAGCGAATCAGATTATCGGTAATTTCGAGTGCTTGTTCGCCATTGTCGGGTTGCGAAATAAAAAGGTTTTGGGTATCGACACCCAGTTTTTCGGCATATGACCGGTCGAAAGCATGCTCGGCATCGATAAATGCGGCAATACCTCCCAGTTTTTGCGCTTCGGCAATAGCCGTAATAGCCAAGGTGGTTTTACCCGATGATTCAGGACCATAAATTTCGATAACCCTACCGCGCGGATAGCCTCCAATACCAAGAGCATAGTCGAGACTCACCGAACCGGATGGAATAACAGGTACATCTTCAATCACTTTTTCGCCCAATTTCATAATAGCACCTTTGCCATAATCTTTTTCGATTTTACCTATGGTTAGCTGCAATGCTTTTAGTTTTTCGAGACGAATATCGTCGCTTGTGTTTTTTGCCATAATATTTAGTTTTTTAATGATGTTACTATTTGTTGAGTATGCTTTTTGGTATCTACTTTATCGAAAATTGCCTCAATAATGCCATTTCCCGAAATCACAAATGTTTTTCGCAACACTCCCTCGTAGGTTTTTCCGTAGAGTTTCTTTTCGCCCCAGGCACCATAAGCTTTCATTATTGTTTTATCGGTATCGGCTATCAGATTGAATGGCAACCCGTGTTTTTCGATAAAATTCTGATGACTCTTTTCACTATCAGGGCTTATGCCAATCACTTGGTAGCCTTTTTGCAACCACATATTGTAGTTATCGCGCAAATCGCAGGCTTCGGCAGTGCAACCGGGCGTATTGTCTTTCGGATAAAAATATAATATTAGCTTCTTACCGGCAAGCTGTTGTAATGTAATGGTTTCACCTGTTTGAATACGTCCTGTGAAATCAGGGGCTTTTTCTCCAATTTTCAAATTCGGCATTTCACTCATTTTTTGATTCGTACAAATATATTTTATTTCGAAGAACCCTTAAAATATACAGGTGAAAGTTTATCAACAATTATAAAATTTAGCATTCACACTGAATAATGGTCTTTAATCATATCAGTAATTTAATAAATATGTATCTTTATAGGTTTTATGGATAATCAGTATTGATGACATCTATAGACAGAATAAAATAGTACACAACTGAAAAGAATTGCATACATAGCAATGCTTATTCTATTGGCATTGATGCCATTAGGAGTAATACCATTGTGTGCACAGCAAATCTCGGTAAAACTGCCTCCGGGCGAAAAAGAGGTTTTTGAACGATCGCAAAACCAGTTTAATGAGGGCGATTATCAACCGGCTAAAGAAGGTTTTTCGCAGCTTCTCAGCCTATACCCACGTGAAATATACTTTAATTACGCCTACGGAGCATGCTTGGTAAACCTTAACACAGAGTTCGACAAAAGCATACAGTATCTTGAATACGCCCTAAAAGGAGGAAATTACCACGCCAATTACTATTTGGGTCTGGCCTATCATTTGCGTTATATGTTCGAGAAAGCCATTATTCATTACGAAGCCTTTAAGACTCAGGCATCATCAAAAGAGATGCGTCAATTTCCTGTTGCCAGGCAGTTGCGTATGGCATATAATGGCGTGAGCCTAATCAGATATGCTTACGACCTTCAGGTTGTGAAAAACAAAAAAGTAAAAACTCAGAATTTTCATTACTCCTACGATATTCCACACTCGGGAGGAGAAATAGTGGTAGTTCCCGAAGAGTTTCGAAGCAAAACCGATAAAAAGAAAAAGCACAAGGGGCTCATGTATGTGTCTTATGTTCACAATCGTGCATTTTATGCCAGCTACGGGAACAGCAAAGATGCCAGTCTCGACATTTACATGGTAATAAAAGAAGGGGACAAATGGAGTGCTCCAATACTACTGCCCGCTCAGATAAATACCAGCGAAGATGAGGATTTTCCTTTTTTTCATCCCGATGGTGAAAAATTGTATTTCAGCTCGAAAGGGCACAATAGTATGGGTGGCTACGATATTTTTGTAGTTCAATACGACCGGCATCTCAATAGCTGGTACGAGGCAAAGAACCTAGACTTTCCGATTAATACTCCGCTCGACGACATCATGTACATCACCGACTCGTACAACATTACTGCATATTTTGCATCGAACCGCGAAACAGAATCAGGGCGCATTGGTGTGTATCAAATATTATTAGAAAAAGACCCTCCGCTGCGATTGGTCGAAAATATGGATGACATCCGCAAAACATCGAAACTCGACATTACACCGCTGGCGATGCAGATATTTGAAAAGCGCATGGAAGATGCTATGCCGGTAAACACCGATACCATTACTGCTGACAGTTTGCTGGTGGTTGTGCCCGACGAAAGCAATGGGTTTCAGCGCGATTCGGCCGTTTTTGCCAGCTTCGAAAACATTGTAATGGAGACTTATGAAAGCATTGATGAGCTAAATAATTCGATTGAAAACTACCGTAACAAAGAAAACCTGGCACTGGCAAAAATTGATTTTTATATCAGTAAAATCGAAGACATCGAAGAAGAAAAGAAAACCGTGGAACGAATGAAGATTCAAGCCTATGAGAAAGAAGCCAAACTTCGTGAGCTCGACGAAAAGCAATACCGGTATATCGACAGCATTGCCATGGCCAAATATGTATATGATGAGTACGAAAAAACCATTGTAAACCTTGAGGCCAAAGCCACCAATTACAAAAGCACAGCCGATAATGCTGTGAGCAACAAAGATGTTACCGAGTCGGGCAACAATACATTACGAGAAGTTACAAAAAATATCGACAACGACATAGCACTTAATACTGACGATAAAATTACAGAACAAAACCGATCTGCTTACGAAGATAGTCGCAAGGCTATCGAAAAAAATGAGACTGCACTAAACCAAATGAAATCGGATATTGAACGCATCGACAACGAAATACTACAATGTTACAATGGAATAAAAAACACCGACAACTACGAAGATCAACAGAAACTAAATCAGCGGATTGCCTCGCTTGAGAAGGAGCGCAACAGCATTGTAAAAGATTATAAGGAATTGTATCTTAAGCAAGAATTTCTGTTTGTCGAAAATCAGCAATTGCAAACCGACTTAAACGTAACACAAGCACTGATAGCAGAAACCGACAGCCTTGTTCCTTCATATAGGCCCGAAAAGGTAGATGCCTTGCTGGCCAATGCCAACCGATATATTATGCGGCGCAACCAAAAAAACCTGAAGGAAATGGCCGACGTGCAAATGCAAATACTCGATTCGGTATTTTTCGATAATTCTCAATTAATTACAAAACAATTTGATGAAGAGAACAATGAAGTGGTTAAACAAATATCAGCCGACAAAACCAGCCTCGAACAAATAACACTCATTGCCGATAATCCAATTCTTAGCGACATTGAAATTGACAACAATTTGAAAGAAGCAAGGCAGATTGTTTCAACTATGGACTCGATAAATAAGCAGCTTCAGGATGAAAGCGATGTGATTGTTCGCAAAAAACTACTCGACGACTATGCAATGCAACAACAATCATTAGATTCTGTATATTCCGAAATAAACCAAAACATTGCAGCGCTTAACAACACCATAAGCGTTACTGTGTATAAAACCAGCGACAACACACCGGTTCGCAGTCATACCGAAGAAAAAATTACTGCGATTAAAGAAAGTGGGAACGAAAAAGAGGTGCTGTTGGCCGAAGATTATCTGAATACTGCCGATTCGTTGTATGCCATGGCCGCAGGTAATACTGAGAATAACGAATTGTTACCGGCAGTGCAGGATTTTTATTTAAAACAAGCCATTGCCTACGAAAACAAAGCTTTCGAAATTGTGGAGCAATTATCAGCAGATCCGTTAGCATTACTGCAAGACAATCAGACCGACAGTATTACAACGAGCAACCAAAACAGGCAAATTCAAGAAGATGAAACTCAAGTTTCTGACAGCATAACCAGATACACCACCGTAGGTAATACCAAAGACAAACTGAATGAACTGACTACAAAAAACAACGATGCGGAAGCCGACAAGGCCTGGCAGGTTGCTGTTGAAGAATACAGCCGTGTTGATGAATTACATAGCAAAGCAGAAAAGGCAAAAAACGAAAGCAAAAAAGCTGAGGCAATTGACGAAGCAAATCAGGCATACCTGAATGCACGCAAGAACCATGCACAAGCTGCATTAAACGATATCGACGTAAAATCGGATGAGTATGCCATTATAGAAAAAGGATATGCCGACATTGCCGGAACACAGTACAGCGATGTACAGAAAAATACCGCCGAAGCACTGAAAACGGAAGCGGAACAATTGCACAACCAAGCCGTTCAAGTAATGCTTGCTGCCGAAGAAACCAACAACGACAGCCTGCGCAACGAGCTACTTATAGCAGCAGCCGATTTCGAGAACAAAGCAGTTGATACATATCGCAATGCTTTTGAAATTATATCAGGAGAAGAAATACCTGTTAATGAGACCATTGCCCAAAACAATCGGGTGATAAGTAATTCTACAATTAACGATGTTGCCGAAAATCATCGTAGTGTTATATTGGCGCAAAACAATGCCCAAACTGAAGATACCGATGCGGAACAAAAGGCTTACACCGATATGCGGAAACGCAATCTGGAACGTGTTGATTCGCTGCTTGTTGAAACTGAGAATTTTGACAATCAAATTGCAAGACTCGAAACTGAATATGCAAACACAGAAACCACAGCTGAGAAAGATAGTATTATTAAAGAAATTGTACAAATTCAGAACAAGCGGCTTGATGCCAACGAGAAGGCCATTGCAATTATTGCCGATATGCAGGATGAAGAAATACGCAGAAACCGTGAAGCAATTGATAGCAATAAGAAACTGTACAGAAGCAACAAAGATTTACTGGTTGAAATCGACAATGAATTTAAGAAATATGAGAATATACGCTCCCAGATGCGTAATCGAAACGATAACACTTACATATATATGCTGAGCGAAGTAGTGATTCTGGGCGAAAATCTTCTCGAAAAACAAAAGCGCTTGTTGGCATCGGCAGGCAACGAACCCTCAACAGAACCAAGCGATGAGTTGACACAGTACCGCAACAAAATCGAGAAGACACAAGTTGGTATCGCCAAAACTACTCAGTGGATTACCGAACAGCAAGCCATCGCTATGCAAAACAATAGAGACAGTGTTGATGTTGTAACAAACACCGACAGTTTGTTGGTTCACAAAAAGACCAAAGCCGAAATTCAATATGAAAACTCGCTGGAGGAACTCAACAATCTGGCAAAAAACGATGTATTCGTAACCGAAGCAGTCCTTTCGATTACACGAGAAACCGACAGTTTAGTTGCACAAGCAAAGCAAATTCGCAACGATATAGAACTAAACAAAGCGACATATTCTGACCTGAAATTACGGCAAATGGAGCAAGAGGCCGACAGCTTGGTGATGCTTGCGTCGAAACGCCACGAGGCATTTATTGAAGACTATTCCGATTATCTTGCTTACATTGAGCAACAACAGCGATTGAACGACGAATACATACAACGCAAGAAAAAAGTGGAACAAACACAGGTCGGCGATAGCAGCGCAGCAGCAGTGCAACGTATTGCAGTAGTAAGCGATGAGTTGTTGCATGCTGCCGATTCGCTAGACCTTGAAATCGCCGAGAACTATTATTCATACAATTCCGATGAAATTAGTCGACTAAAAATGGAATCGGCACAACTGAGAGAAAAAGCCATTGCTCTATACCAACAAGCCGAAGAAATTGCGTTGAACAACAACGATGCATTGGCACACGAAATAAACTCAGAATACCAACACATCAATGTAGCATCTGAAACCTCAACCGATACCTTGCGATTAACTGCAGTAAACGATACAATAATCGACAATAAGGTGCTGCCGCGTTACCAAATCACAGTCGATTTTCTGCCCGACGAAACACAGGAAAACAGCGAATACAATAAATTCTTAAAGCAACGCGATAAAAGCCTGTACAAACACGAAAAGCTTTCTGACCGCATCGAAGTGTTGGAAAGAACAAAAACAGAAATAGTAAATAAGAAGAAAATTGCCCGCATCAATAAGAAAATCGACAAAATTGATGCTAAGCGCGACGACAATTTAATAGGCTATTACGAGAGTAACGAACACATAGCTGAGTTGCAGCGCAGGCATCTCGATAATACTTACGACACAGCGGAAATTATCTATTACGAAAATAGAATCATTGCCGACAGCCTATACCAAACAGCCATTGAAGCCGATAATACATCGGAATTGTTAAGGCAACAGGCAGAAACAGAAAAAAACAAAAAGCAGCGCAGACAATTACTAGAAGAAGCTGCCAAAGCCGAAGAGCAAGCGCTGAAAAACCGTCAGGAGGCCATCGCTGCAGCCACTGCATCAACCCGTATCAGGCCTGTAGAAATTAGCTCCGATACGGCATTAATAGTTGTGAACACCGACACTGTTTCTAATAGACAAGACATACAGGCTCAAAACAACGACCCGGTAATACACCCCGTTCAAAGTGGTGATACCATAAAACTTCAACCCGACTACAGCAACTACGAAGGTCTAATTTTCAGAATTCAGTTTGCTGCTTACAATCGTATTGTAGGAGACGACTATACGAAGGGATTGTCGCCTATTTTTACCGAAAATGTACCCGGTAAAACGCTAATCCGCTACATGACAGGTGTATTTGGAACGTATAATGCAGCAACCACCGCTTTGCCGAAGGTAAAAGCATTAGGGTTTGGCGATGCATTTATAGTTGCCTACCTCAATGGAGTACGGGTAAGCATCTACGAAGCCAATCAGTATTTAGCCAGTCATCAGGCCAGCGATGTGAATCTACTGGTTGTTGGAAATGATATCATTGCAGATAATGCCGGCACCTATCAAAAAACAGTCGATCGAAATACAGAATCAGATAGTCATACAAGTACACAGTCAGCTATTACCTCTCAAAATAACGACGACACCAGCTACAAAAACATAAATTCCAACGCCGAAGTAATACTCACGGTGCAGTTCGCTGCTGCAAAAAGACTGCTGCAACCCGGGGAAATTTACGGAATAGAAACCGATTTTGTTGAATACCTTGATAACGGGTATATCAGGCACATGTATGGCAAGTACTATACCATGAACGATGCAAATGCTGCACGTAACCAACTTCGCGAAAAAGGTGCCCGCGATGCTTTTGTGGTGGCGTATCGCGACGGTAAACGTATTCCGGTAAACGAAGCCCTCGAAATCATTCGCACAAAACCTGTTGAGAAACAAGTAGAAACCAACGCACAGCCTATCGATACAATTATGCATGATCAGGGAACAGCTCCCCACCTTCCCGATAAAACCAGTGGTATTGTTATCGATATCTATGTTCAGGTAGGGGCATACCGTCAGGAGGTTTCCGATGAAACCCTCAAGCTATTTGCCAACATTGCCGACGGAAATCAAATCAAAACCTTCAGCAACAACAATCTGATAATATATCGCATTGGACCTCTTGAATCACAGGCCAAAGCCGGCATCATCAGACAAAGGGCAATTCAGGCAGGCATTACCGATGCTTTTATTGTGGCTTATAAAGATGGAAAACAAATTCCACTACAACAGTTAACCGAATAAAAAAAAGAGCTATATTTGCTTTATGACAAGGAAACAAACACAGGAAACTCCGATAGAAATTCAACAGGAGAAGTTGAACACCAACCATGTGCTGGTTTTGTACAACGACGATGTTAACACTTTTGAATATGTTATCGACTGCTTGATTGATATTTGTGGGCACGATGAATTGCAGGCCGAGCAATGTGCTTTTTTAACCCATTACAAAGGGAAGTGTGAAATTAAGAACGGGAAGTATTGCACACTGAAGCCGATGAAGGACTCTTTAACCGACAGAGGACTGAGTGTTACAATAGAATAAAAAAAACAGCGGGTTAAAACCCGCTGTTTTTTTTATGCTTGAGGCGTAGGTCCGCCGAAAGTCATGGGAATAATCGGCCCTTGATTTTGATCCGATATTTTTATGGTACCGTTGGTTTGCTCAAACTTATTGATGTTTTCTTTAAGCGCCATCATAAGTCGTTTGGCATGCTCGGGCGTAAGTATGATGCGTGACTTAACCTGTGCCTTGGGAACTCCGGGCATAATGCGCACAAAGTCAACAATAAACTCTGCATTGCTGTGAGTTATCACAGCTAAATTCGAATAGGTTCCCTGAGCAACATCTTCTTTGAGTTCGATGTTGATTTGATTTTGTTTTGGCATCTTGTCGTCCATAATTCAATTATTCGTTTACGGTTTCATATTTTTCGGTCATATAGGCCAGTTCTTCTTTATTGCCAACAATTAAGTTTTTATATTCTCGCAATCCGGTGCCGGCAGGTATCAGATGACCTACGATAACGTTTTCTTTCAGACCTTCGAGATAATCGCGTTTTCCACTTATGGCAGCCTCGTTAAGCACTTTGGTAGTTTCCTGGAACGAAGCGGCCGACATAAAGCTCTTGGTTTGCAGTGCGGCACGAGTTATACCCTGAAGCACCTGACTCGATGTAGCGGGAATAGCATCGCGGCCTTCGATTAGTTTAAGGTCTTTTCGTTTCAGCATCGAATTTTCGTCGCGTAGTTTTCGTGCCGAAATAATCTGGCCTGCATGAACGCTTCCCGAGTCTCCCGGATCGATTACCACTTTTTTGTCGAAAATAGCATCGTTCACTTCGCGGAATTCCCATTTATCAACAATTTGTTTTTCGAGGAAGCGGGTATCTCCCGGGTCTTCAATTTCTACCTTACGCATCATCTGACGAACAATAACTTCGTAGTGCTTGTCGTTGATTTTCACACCCTGCATTCGATACACTTCCTGAACCTCGTTCACGATATACTCCTGAACCATTGTTGGTCCTTTAATATTCAGAATATCGCTGGGGGTAGTTGCTCCTTCCGACAGTGGAGTTCCGGCTCGAACAAAGTCGCTATCCTGAACCAAAATTTGTTTTGAGAGAGGAACCAGATAACGTTTTTCTTCGTTTTCTTTCGATCTGATAATTATTTCACGGTTTCCACGCTTAATTTTTCCAAATTCAACCTGGCCGTTTATTTCGCAAACCACTGCAGGATTCGAGGGGTTACGCGCCTCGAACAATTCGGTAACACGAGGCAAGCCACCGGTAATATCACCACCCTTACCAACAACTCTTGGAATTTTTACCAAAATTTGTCCGGCAATAACTTTCTCGTTCTCCTGAACACTAATGTGAGCTCCTACCGGCAAGTTATAAATTTTAAGAATCTCTTTCGAGCTATTGAGTATTCGCACAACAGGTATTTTCGATTTATCGCGTGTTTCAATAATCACTTTTTCGCGATAACCGGTTTGTTCATCGGCCTCTTCGCGAAAGGTAGTGCCTTCGATAACATTTTCGAAGCTAACCTTTCCGGATACTTCGGTAATAATAATCGAGTTAAACGGATCCCAACTGCAAATCACAGTTCCTTTATCGACATGCTGACCCGGTTTAACAAAAAGCTTCGATCCGTAAGGAATGTTATTTGTCATAATAACGATTCCTGTATTCTTATCGATAAGTCTCATTTCGGCCATACGTCCGATAACCACATCTACCTTTGTACCATGTTCATCGAGATGTTCTACTGTACGTAGGTCATCGATTTCTACAATACCTTCGTATTTAACCATTATGGTTGATTCGGTAGCTATGTTACCGGCAACCCCCCCAACGTGGAATGTACGCAGAGTAAGCTGTGTGCCGGGTTCTCCAATCGACTGAGCAGCAATAACACCTACGGCTTCGCCTTTTTGCACCATACGTCCGGTAGCAAGATTACGACCATAACATTTACCACATACTCCACGCTTCGATTCACAGGTCAATACCGAGCGAATTTCGACTTCTTCGATGGGCGATTTTTCAATAATTGTAGCAACGTCTTCAGTAATTTCTTGTCCGGCAGCAACAATCAAATCGCCATTAAGTGGGTGATACACGTCGTGTACAGTAGTGCGACCCAAAATGCGCTCGTAAAGGGTTTCTACTACCTCTTCGTTCTTCTTTATTGTGCTTGCTACAAGACCACGTAAGGTTCCGCAATCTTCTTCGGTAATAACAATATCCTGAGCCACATCCACCAAACGACGCGTGAGATAACCTGCGTCGGCAGTTTTTAGTGCAGTATCGGCCAAACCTTTGCGAGCACCGTGGGTTGAAATAAAGTATTCTAAGATAGAGAGACCTTCTTTAAAGTTTGAGAGAATCGGGTTTTCGATAATCTCGGCACCGGTTGAAACCGATTTTTGCGGTTTCCCCATAAGTCCCCTCATACCACACAACTGACGTATCTGTTCATTAGAACCGCGTGCACCTGAATCGAGCATCATATACACCGAATTGAAGCCCTGATTATCGGTTGATAGCTGCTTCATTACCTCTTTGGCAAGATTTGCATTTACGTGAGTCCATACATCAATTACTTGATTGTAACGCTCGTTGTTTGTAATATACCCAGATTCATAGTAAGCTCTGATTTCTTCAACCTTCTTATACCCTTCTTCTATCATAACCTGTTTCTTTGCAGGCACAATTACGTTGTCGAGGTTAAAAGAGAGTCCACCTTTGAAAGCCATACTGAATCCGAGATCTTTAATATCATCAAGGAATTTAGCAGCAGCTGCAGTACCGGCTTTTTTAAGCACATTCCCAATGATTGTTCTCAGCGATTTTTTTGTAAGAAGCTCGTTGATATATCCAACCTCACGTGGTACTGCCTGATTGAAAATAACCCGCCCTGTGGTGGTTTCTATAAGATGATGAATATAGTTACCATCTTTGTCAACATCATCAACCTTTACCTTGATACGTGCATGCAGGTCTAATTTACCTTCGTTGTATGCAATAATAACTTCTTTAGAACTGTAAAAAATCAGATCCTCACCCTTGGCACCATCACGCTGTTTGGTAATGTAATACAATCCGAGAACCATATCCTGAGAGGGTACAGTAATAGGAGCCCCATTGGCAGGGTTAAGAATATTATGAGAGGCCAGCATCAGAATTTGAGCCTCGATAACAGCTTCGTTGCCCAATGGCAGGTGAACTGCCATTTGGTCGCCGTCGAAGTCAGCATTAAATGCGGTGCAGACCAAAGGATGTAACTGAATGGCCTTGCCTTCGATAAGCTTAGGCTGAAACGCCTGAATACCAAGACGGTGAAGAGTAGGAGCACGGTTAAGCATTACCGGGTGTCCTTTCAATACATTTTCGAGAATATCCCAAATAACTGAATCGCGTCGCTCAACAATTTTCTTTGCCGATTTCACCGTTTTAACAATTCCTCTTTCGATAAGCTTGCGAATAATAAACGGTTTATATAATTCAGCTGCCATATCTTTGGGTAAACCACATTCGTGCATTTTAAGCTCCGGTCCAACCACAATCACCGAACGTGCCGAATAGTCAACCCTCTTACCCAACAGGTTCTGGCGGAAACGGCCTTGTTTTCCTTTAAGACTGTCGCTCAGCGATTTCAGTGGGCGATTGGCCTCTGTTTTTACTGCGTTCGATTTACGCGAATTGTCGAATAATGAATCTACTGCTTCCTGAAGCATTCGCTTTTCGTTACGCAATATTACCTCTGGTGCTTTAATTTCGAGAAGTCGTTTCAACCGATTGTTTCTAATAATAACCCTACGGTATAAATCGTTCAGGTCGGAGGTTGCAAAACGACCGCCGTCGAGAGGGACCAAAGGTCTTAGTTCGGGTGGAATCACGGGAATTACTTTCATAATCATCCACTCAGGCTTATTGCGACCTTCCGATTCGCGAAAAGCTTCTACCACACTTAAACGTTTCAATGCTTCGCTTTTACGCTGTTGCGAGGTTTCCTTTCCGGCTTTGTCGCGTAAATCGTATGACAATTCGTCGAGGTTAATTTTCATTAACAGATCGAACAAAGCATCGGCGCCCATTTTCGCTATAAACTTATTGGGATCTTCGTCGGGAAGCATTTGGTTTTCTTTTGGCAAACCCTCTAAGATTTCGAGATATTCGTCTTCGGATAAGAAATCGAGTTGATTAATTCCATCGGCCTGCTTCACACCGGGCTGTATAACAATATATCGTTCGTAATAAACAATTGCATCTAGTTTTTTAGAGGGTAATCCCAATAAATAACCAATTTTATTTGGAAGGGTTTTAAAATACCAGATATGGGCTACGGGGACTTCAAGTTTAATGTGCCCCATGCGTTCGCGGCGTACCTTTTTTTCGGTAACCTCAACACCACATCGGTCGCAAACAATGCCCTTATAACGAATTCGCTTGTATTTACCACAATGACATTCGTAATCTTTAACCGGTCCGAAAATTCTTTCACAAAACAAACCATCGCGCTCGGGTTTATAGGTGCGATAGTTGATGGTTTCAGGTTTGGTTACTTCTCCGCTCGATCTGTCGAGAATATCTTCGGGGGAGGCCAAACTGATACTAATCTTTGTGAAATTTGTTTTAACTCTTGTTTCTTTTCTGAAAGCCATATTACAATTTATATTCGATTGTCAAATAAATCAATTAATACTTTAACACTAGTCAAGCTCCACATTCAGTCCCAATCCACGCATCTCGTGCAGCAACACATTCAGCGATTCAGGTAGTCCAGGCTCAGGCATGGGTTCACCTTTCACTAAGGCTTCGTAGGTCTTGGCTCGTCCGATTACGTCGTCGGACTTAATGGTAAGAATTTCTCTTAAGATATGAGATGCTCCAAATGCTTCGAGAGCCCAAACTTCCATTTCACCAAAACGCTGGCCACCAAACTGGGCTTTACCGCCTAATGGTTGCTGGGTTATCAACGAATAGGGGCCAATGGAACGAGCATGCATTTTATCTTCGACCATATGACCGAGTTTCAACATGTAAATAACTCCAACCGTTGCGGGTTGGTCGAATTTAACTCCGGTGCCACCATCGTACAGATAACACTTTCCGTATCTTGGAACTCCGGCTTTTTCGGTATATTCATTTATCTGATCGATAGATGCACCATCGAAAATGGGAGTGGCAAACTTCAAACCCAGTTTTTCGCCGGCCCAGCCCAACACTGTTTCGTAAATCTGACCCAGATTCATACGCGAAGGCACACCTAAGGGATTAAGAACAATATCAACGGGGGTTCCGTCTTCGAGGAAAGGCATGTCTTCCTGACGTACAATTTTTGCAACTATACCTTTATTTCCATGACGACCCGCCAGCTTATCGCCAACGGTAATTTTACGCTTGCTTGCAAGGTATACTTTTGCCAACTGTACAATACCGGCCGGCAGTTCATCTCCAATAGAAATATTAAGGCGCTTTCTTCTTGCTTCGCCCTCACATTTCTTAAATTCAATCATATAGTTAAACAGCAACTTATCGATAAGATCGTTTTTCTTCTTATCGGTTGTCCATTTTGACGGATTTACATTCAGAAAATCAATCTCAAATAAAGCTTTCTGGGTAAATTTATTTCCTTTGGGAATGAGTTCATTACCAAGATTGTCTTTCACACCTTGCGATGTTTTGCCATTCACTATAATAAAAAGTTTTTCAACCAGAGTTTCTTTCAGCGCAGCGGCGTTTTTCTCGAAATCATGCTCAATAGCATCAAGCAACGATTTATCCTGATTCTTGGCTTTGCGGTCTTTGATTGTTTTAGAAAATAGCTTTTTGTCGATAACAACACCGTTGGTAGAAGGCGAAGCTTTTAATGAGGCATCTTTTACATCACCGGCTTTTTCTCCGAAAATTGCACGTAAAAGTTTTTCTTCGGGAGATGGATCCGACTCTCCTTTTGGGGTAATTTTACCAATAAGGATATCGCCTGGTTTCACATAAGCACCAATGCGGATTATACCATTCTCATCAAGATCTTTTGTAGCCGTTTCGCTTACATTAGGTATATCGGAAGTAAGTTCTTCCAATCCTCGTTTGGTATCTCGAACTTCGAGTTGATGCTCTTCGATATGTATTGAGGTAAAATAGTCGCTGCGAACAATTTTTTCGGAAATTACAATAGCATCCTCAAAATTATATCCTTTCCAGGGCATGAATGCCACTTTAAGATTTCGACCGATAGCCAATTCACCATTTTTGGTTGCATAGCCTTCGGAAAGAATTTGACCCTTAACCACTCTTTCGCCTTTCCGAACAATTGGTCGTTGATTAACACATGAGTTCTGATTGGTTTTCAAGAATTTTTGCAGATAATAAACTCTCACGTCATCGGTAAAGGAAACAAATCGTTCTTCTTCGGTATAATCGTAGCGTACCACAATCTGTTTTGAATCGACATACTCAACCGTTCCGTTGCCTTCGGCCACCACTAGTATTCTTGAATCTTTGGCCACCTCGTGTTCAATACCGGTGCCAACAATTGGTGCTTCGGGGTTTAATAAAGGTACAGCCTGACGCATCATATTAGAACCCATCAGGGCACGATTGGCATCGTCGTGTTCCAGAAAAGGAATTAACGATGCTGCAATTGAAGCTATCTGGTTGGGTGCCACGTCCATAAGATCTACCGTATCTACCTCAGCGAGAGGATAATCGGCTTCGAGCCTTGCCTTTACTCTGGGATTAATGAATTTTCCGTTTTCGTCAATTAACGCGTTTGCCTGAGCAATAATTTTTTCTTCTTCTTCTTCGGCACTCAGGTAAACTACCCGACCACTAACATCTACTTTAGCATCATTAACTGTGCGATATGGGGTTTCGATAAAACCTAATTTGTTAATTTTCGCATACACACACAAAGATGAAATCAGACCGATATTAGGTCCTTCGGGTGTTTCGATGGGGCACAGCCTGCCGTAGTGAGTATAGTGCACGTCGCGCACTTCGAAACCGGCACGTTCGCGAGACAAACCTCCCGGCCCCAATGCCGACATACGACGTTTATGGGTCATTTCGGCCAACGGATTGGTTTGATCCATAAATTGCGACAACTGATTAGTCCCAAAAAACGAATTTATTACCGACGATAATGTTTTTGAATTAATCAAATCGATAGGGTGAAAAACTTCGTTGTCGCGAACATTCATTCTTTCGCGGATGGTACGGGCCATACGAGCCAACCCAACACCAAACTGACCAGCAAGTTGCTCTCCTACAGTTCTCACACGACGATTGCTCAAATGGTCGATATCATCGATATCGGCTTTAGAGTTAATAAGTTCAATTAAATATTTTATAATCGCAATGATGTCATCGCGTGTAAGCACTTTTGTGTCTTCAGGAATTTCGAGGCCAAGTTTCTTGTTCAAGCGATATCGCCCTACCTCTCCCAAATCGTAACGTTTGTCGGAGAAAAACAGTTTATCGATAACATCGCGTGCAGTAGCATCGTCGGGCGGCTCACTGTTGCGTAATTGGCGATAAATATGTACCACAGCTTCTTTCTCTGAGTTGCAAGGGTCTTTTTGCAGTGTATTATAAATAATAGCAAAATCAGAAGTTTTCTGACTTTCTTTATGCAGTAATATTGTTTTAGCACCCGAATCAACAATCAAGTCGATGTGGTCGTTGGTTAGTTCCACTTCGCGATCAACCACCACGGTGTGGCGTTCGATTGATACCACCTCACCTGTATCTTCATCAACAAAGTCTTCTGTCCATGTTTTCAGTACACGTGCAGCCAATCTTCGTCCAACAACCCTTTTAAGAGCAGTTTTGCTCACTTTCAATTCTTCGGCAAGATTGAATATTTCGAGAATGTCTTTATCGCTTTCGAAGCCAATAGCCCTTAGTAGGGTTGTAACAGGCAATTTCTTTTTTCGGTCGATGTAGGCATACATCACCGAATTGATATCGGTGGCAAATTCAATCCACGAGCCTTTAAATGGGATGATACGCGCCGAATACAGTTTTGTACCATTGGTATGAACACTTTGTCCGAAGAACACACCGGGTGAACGATGTAACTGCGACACAACCACTCTTTCGGCCCCGTTGATAACGAAGGTTCCACTGGGCGTCATATAAGGAACTGTACCCAACCATACATCTTGAATGGTTGTTTCAAAATCCTCGTGATCGGGATCGGTACAATACAGCTTAAGCTTTGCCTTTAATGGCACGCTATAAGTTAATCCACGCTCAACGCATTCTTGAATTGAATACCTGGGCAGGTCGACCGAATAATCGAGGAATTCGAGTACAAAGTTATTTCGGGTGTCGGTAATCGGAAAATTATCCTGAAACACTTGATACAGCAACTCTTGTTTGCGTTGCTCGGCTGTTGACTCAATTTGGAAAAATTCTTGGAAAGATTTCAATTGTACTTCAAGAAAATCAGGATATTGCAACTGATTTTTATTAGATGTAAAATTGATTCGTTCGTTAGTTTTTATAGCCATTGATAATATTTTAGAGAAAGAACTAAATCAATAACAACGAAAGGTTTAAAACCCGAACACGGGTTTTAAACCTAAAAAATACGTCACGGAAACGAAGTTATTTAACTTCAACTTCGGCTCCTGCTTCTTCGAGACTGGCTTTAAGTGAAGCTGCTTCGTCTTTCGAAACTTTTTCTTTAATTGGTTTTGGTGCAGAATCAACAAGTTCTTTTGCTTCTTTAAGCCCTAAACCGGTAAGTTCTTTAACCAGCTTGATTACTTGTAGTTTTGTCTGTCCGGCTGCTTTCAGAACCACGTCGAATTCAGTTTGTTCTGCTTCAACAGCGTCAGCGCCAGCACCGGCGGCGGGAGCAGCTACAACTGCTGCTGCTGCTGCGGGTTCAATTCCATATTCATCTTTCAGGATACCTGCAAGTTCGTTTACTTCTTTTACGCTAAGATTAACCAATTCTTCAGCTAATTTTTTTAAATCTGCCATTTTACTTTAATTTTAATATTGTTTTACCAATTGTTTTTACTCTCTCTCCGAAAGGGTTTTAACCACTCCGGCAATAATGTGTTTACCTGAATTCAACTGTCCCAACAAATTCTTCATGGGCGATTGCAGCAACATTACCACATCGGCAATAAGCTCATTTTTGCTCTTAATGTGAATGAGAGCTTCGAGATTATGTTCTCCGATATAGAACGATTCCTCTGCAAATGCAGCTTTAAGAACAGGTTTTTGGTGAACTCTGCTATACTCCTTAATCAATTTACCCGGACTCGATGCAGAGTTTGAAAAAAACACAGCCGTGTTGTTTTTCAAACTTGGGTACAATTCCTCGAAATTATATCCTGAACGTTCGAGGGCAAATTTGAATAGGGTGTTCTTAACAACCACCATTTTTATATCCTGTTCGAAGCATTTTCGCCTTAATTCTGAGACTTCCTGAGCATTCAAATCGGCTGCATCAGTCAAATAAAAATGACTGTAGCTTGCGATTTGCTCTTTCAGTTGTTCAATCAGGGCATCTTTTTCTTCACGTTTCATAACATGCTACTTCTTAATAATTACTATACAACAGATTTTGGATCGATTTCGATTCCGGGGCTCATGGTGCTCGACAAATAAATGCTTTGAATATAGGTACCTTTTGCGGTGCTGGGTTTCAGCTTCACAATGGTTTGCACCAATTCACGGGCATTATCGATGATTTTTTCGGGTTCGAAAGATATTTTTCCGATTCCCGCATGAATTATACCGTACTTATCGACTTTAAAATCTATCTTTCCTTTTTTCACATCAAGAACCGCTTTACCGACATCCTGAGTTACAGTCCCCGATTTTGGGTTAGGCATCAAGCCACGAGGGCCTAAGATGCGACCAAGTTTACCAATTTTCGCCATGATTTGGGGCTGAGTGATAATGATATCAATATCAGTCCACCCTTTTTCGATTTTTTCGATAAAATCGTCGAGTCCTACATGGTCGGCACCGGCATCTTTAGCCTCTTGCTCCTTATCGGGGTTACACAATACCAGAACACGAATTTCTTTTCCGGTACCATGTGGTAAAGTGGTGACTCCACGAACCATTTGATTGGCTTTTCTCGGGTCGACACCCAGTTTCACATCAATATCAACCGAAGCGTCGAATTTTGTAAAAGTAACATCTTTCACAAGGCTTGCGGCATCTGTAATGTCGTACTTTCTACCTTTCTCGATTTTCGATAAAGCTTCTTTTTTATTTTTACTTATCCTTGCCATCTTATAAAAATGTGCTTAATTAATTTTTAAAGGGGTCATCACCTTTGATAGTGATACCCATACTTCTTGCAGTACCGGCGACCATTTTCATTGCTGATTCTAGAGTAAAGGCATTCAAATCGGGCATTTTGTCCTGAGCAATGGTTTTCACATCGTCCCAGGTAACTGAACCTACTTTATTACGGTTGGGTTCTGCCGATCCTTTTTTTACTTTAGAAAACTCAATCAATTGGACAGCAACAGGAGGAGTTTTTACGATAAAATCGAATGATTTATCGCTATACACAGTAATCACAACCGGCAGTACTTTTCCTGCTCTGTCTTGAGTACGTGCATTAAATTGCTTACAAAACTCCATAATGTTTACACCTTTCGACCCTAGAGCTGGCCCTACGGGAGGAGAAGGATTGGCTGCACCGCCTTTAATCTGCAGTTTGATAAAATTCTCAATTTGTTTTGCCATAACGCTTTTTTACAATCAGTGATTATTCTTTTTCTACTTGCATAAAGCTAAGTTCAAGCGGAGTTTTACGGCCAAAAATTTTCACCATAACCTTCAGCTTTTTCTTCTCCTCGTGCACTTCTTCGATGACTCCGTTAAAACCGTTGAACGGACCATCAATCACTTTTACCGCTTCACCAACAAAAAATGGGATGTTGATTTCTTCTGAACTCTCGGTCAGTTCGTCAACTTTACCCAAAATGCGGGCTACCTCGGCCGGTCGTAAAGGAATTGGTTTACCATCTTTTGATCCTAAGAAACCCAGCACTCCCGGAACAGCCTTGATAACGTGCTCTACCTCTCCATCAAGTATCGCTTCTATGAGAATGTAACCCGGAAAGAAACTTCTTTCTTTGCTGATTTTCTTACCTTTTCGCACCTGGTATACCTTTTCCGTCGGAATCAGCACCTGTGATATCTGGTGAGTAAGCTTGGTCTTAGCGATTTCGTTTTCAAGGTATTCTTTTACCTTTTTTTCTTTACCGCTTAGTGCTTTCACTACATACCATTTTTTATCAAGATCACTCATACGACCCTCCGACATTTTTGGTTTTAATAAAATAATCCGTACAATAACTCAAGAATATTTCTAAAAGAGACATCCATAGCAAGTACTGTAAGGGCTATAATTAAGGAAGCAACCATTACTACTATCGCGCTTGTTTGTAACTCACTCCAAGTGGGCCATGTAACTTTATGAGCCAACTCATCGTAAGTTTCTTTAAAGTATGCTTTTATTTTTGCCATACATCACAAGTTTTGCACGGGTGGCAGGCTTCGAACCCACAGCCTATGGTTTTGGAGACCATCGCTCTACCAATTGAGCTACACCCGTAGTTTTTAAGTTGGCTGATTTGACTCAGCCAACTTAAAAGCATTGGTTATTATTCAACAATTTCAATAATCTGACCGGCACCTACTGTGCGACCGCCTTCGCGGATAGCAAAACGCAGACCAACATTGCAAGCCACTTCATAAATCAACTCGATGGTTATGGTTACGTTATCACCGGGCATTACCATTTCAACACCTTCGGGAAGTGTAATTTCACCGGTAATATCGAGCGTTCTGATATAGAATTGCGGACGATATTTGTTGTGGAAAGGAGTGTGACGACCACCTTCTTCTTTCTTCAACACGTAAACTTCGGCTTTCACTTTGGTGTGAGGTTTAATAGAACCTGGTTTTGCGATAACCATACCTCTTTTGATTTCGTTCTTATCGACACCGCGGAGCAACAAACCAACGTTGTCGCCGGCTTCGCCACGGTCTAATATTTTACGGAACATTTCAACACCTGTAACCACGGTTTTGCGGTTTTCGGCGCCTAAACCAATAATGTGTACTTCGTCTCCGGTATTTGTAACACCGGTTTCAATACGACCTGTTGCAACGGTACCGCGACCGGTAATCGAAAATACGTCTTCAACGGGCATCAGGAATGGTTTTTCGTTATCACGCGGAGGGATGGGAATCCATTCGTCAACAGCAGCCATCAATTCCTGAACTTTTTCTACCCATTTGGGTTCCGAGTTCAGTGCGCCTAATGCAGAACCACGAATAACGGGGCCATTATCGCCGTCGAATTCGTAGAAGCTCAGCAATTCGCGTACTTCCATTTCAACCAATTCAATGAGTTCTTCGTCGTCGACCATGTCAACCTTATTCAGGAAAACAACGATTTTAGGAACGTTTACCTGACGGGCGAGCAGAATATGTTCGCGGGTCTGAGGCATCGGACCGTCGGTTGCAGCTACCACAAGGATAGCGCCGTCCATCTGAGCAGCACCGGTAACCATGTTTTTAACATAGTCGGCGTGACCCGGACAGTCAACGTGTGCATAGTGACGATTTTTTGTTTCATACTCAACGTGAGCGGTATTAATCGTAATACCTCTTTCTTTTTCTTCAGGAGCGTTGTCAATCGAATCGAAATCTCTGTACTGTGCCAGACCTTCAGACGCCAATGATTTTGTGATAGCGGCAGTAAGGGTGGTTTTACCGTGGTCAACATGGCCGATTGTACCAATGTTAACGTGAGGTTTCGTTCTTGAGAATTTTTCTTTAGCCATGGGTTTAAAATTTACAATTTAAGTTATTAGACAATAAAAAAATATTTCGAGCCAAAGATGGGAATTGAACCCATGACCTCTTCCTTACCAAGGAAGTGCTCTACCCCTGAGCTACTTTGGCAGACGCATAAAGAGCGGGAAACGAGACTCGAACTCGCGACCCCAACCTTGGAAGGGTTGTGCTCTACCAACTGAGCTATTCCCGCAACTTTACAAGTGGGGAGAGCAGGATTCGAACCTACGAAGGCGTACGCCAGCAGATTTACAGTCTGCCCCAGTTGGCCACTTTGGTATCTCCCCAAATTCATTCCAGGAGCCAATGGACGGACTCGAACCGCCGACCGGCTGATTACAAATCAGCTGCTCTACCAACTGAGCTACATTGGCCTATTTTGGTGAATTTCAATAACACATTAAAGAACTTATATGGCAGTCGCCAAAAAGGTCTGCAAATGTAGTTATTATTTAATAATATCCAAAAAAATAAAAATAAATTTCTAATTTTTTTGAACTCGTTGCTTTTCCTTGTATTTACGCAGTTGACGACGCAATGCCTGGGAGGCATTATCGACCGATTCTTCGAAACTTTTGCTTTGTCTCCGCGCAAAAAGCTCAGACGAACCAGGAATTCGAATGCTGATTTCAGCAACTTTATTGTCGTTGGTCTCGGAGTTTTCTATGCGTAAGGTTACATCGGTCGAAAGTATATCATCGGTTACTTTTCCAAGTTTCCCTAATTTGCTTTCGATGTAGTCGATTAACTTACTGTCGGCATCAAAATGTAATGATTTAACATTCACTTTCATAATTATATCTCCTTTTGTTTATGCCCTGGGATGAGCTTGTTTATAAACTTCTTTTAGTTTTTCGAAAGAGTTATGCGTATACACTTGCGTTGCTGAAAGATTGGCATGCCCAAGCAACTCTTTTATCGCATTGAGATCGGCTCCATTGTTCAGCATGTGGGTTGCAAAACTATGGCGAAGCACGTGTGGACTTCGTTTCTTATGAGTTGAAACCAAGCTTAGATATTGATGCACCTTGTGATAAATGAACTTTACATACACCGGCTTACCGCTGTTTGTTACAAAAAACCGGCTTGTATCTGCCGTATCCATCCCTTCATTAAACTTATTAATATTATATAACTTTAAAACTTCCTTTAGCTGTTTATTAAACGGAATTATTCGTTCTTTATTTCGTTTTCCAAGAACTTTTATTGTATCCGACACAAAATCAATATCCCCATGCTTCAGTTGGGCTGCTTCAGAAAGACGCATTCCTGTGTTATACAACATTTCGATAATTGCCCTGTCGCGACTTCCCTTAAAGTCGTCGCTAAAAAATGCCATGTCGCCCAACTCATTGGCTTGAGATTCAGTAAGAAAAACGGGAAGGGTCTTACGTATTTTGGGCGAACTAATACCTGTAGTAGGGTTTTTAATTATAATCGATTCTCTTAACAGATACTTGTAAAAACTGCGTAAACTTGTCAACTTTCGCTGTATCGAACGAGCTTCGAGACCTTGGTTGCCGGCTAAATCGGCAATCCAACTTCTGATAATATGGCGATTGGCTTTTACAACATCAACTCCTACAGCTTCGTGCTCGAGAAACTGAGCAAACTGCACCAAATCGTTACGATAGGCGAGTATAGTGTGTTGAGAATAACGCTTTTCAAATTCCAAATATTTCAGAAACAGGTCGATATGCATTGCTGTGAAAAAACTTCATTGTATTGTACGAAAAATGCCTTTGTAAAGTTTCAATAAACTACAAAGACATCAGCCAGAAATATTTTTAGAAGCCTATTGCTCTTCTTGCTGCAAATGCTGAATATAAATGGCTTTCAGCTTTTGCTGCCTTTTAACAATCGAAGGTTTGGTAAAGGCCTGACGGGCACGCATTTCTTTTACAACACCTGTTTTTTCGAATTTACGTTTGAAACGTTTTAAGGCCTTGTCGATGTTTTCACCTTCTTTTACCGGAATTACTATCATATCTGTTAACTACTAATAATTTTACAATATCGGGCTGCAAAAATAGAGAAATATTTTCTTGTACCAAACTTTTTGGGCAATCTAATCAAACTTTTTTTACTTTTTTCGAATTGCTTACCAAAACACCTTAAAAAGCTTCTGTTTTCTGTTATTCAATCTTAATACTATATTTGTAATCAATTTTAAGAAAAATGTCTTTAAGTTAACAAAACGTCAAAAAACACATGACACTCATCACATCGATATCGGGAATAAGAGGAATTATTGGAGGCAAGTCGGGGCAAGGTCTTACGCCTATTGATATTTGCAAATACACTGCCGCATATCTGTATTTATTGCAACAATCGACATCAGAAAAAACAATTCGCATAGTTTTGGGTCGCGATGCCAGAATTTCGGGCCCCATGGTACATCAACTCGTTAGCAACACGCTGGTAGCTATGGGGGCAGATGTTATCGATATCGGTATGGCCAGCACTCCTACTGTTGAAATGGCAGTAATAATCGAAAAAGCTGATGGTGGCATTATTATAACTGCCAGTCACAATCCCCGTGAGTGGAATGCCCTTAAACTGTTAAACAAGCATGGCGAATTTCTAAATGCAGAACAAGGGAATGCAATACTAAGCATTGCTGCAGATAATCCAGTGGAATATGCCAATGTAGATGGAATTGGTAAGATACAATTCATCGAAAACTACGAAAAAATTCATATCGAAAAAATATTGCAATTGCCTTTGGTTACACCTGATATTATTCAGAAAGCCGGGTACAAAGTAGTAATCGATTGCGTTAATTCGGTGGGAGGTATTGCCATACCCCCACTGTTGCGCGCACTGGGAGTGAGCGACATTGTGGAACTGTATTGCACTCCCAACGGTGATTTTCCTCACAACCCCGAACCACTTCCCGAACATTTAACAGCCATATCCGATAAAATTAAGCAGGTAGGTGCCGATGTTGGCTTTGTGGTTGATCCGGATGTTGATCGACTGGCTATTGTGTGTGAAGATGGCAGCATGTTTGGAGAAGAATATACACTGGTGTCGGTTGCCGATTATGTATTGCAACATAAGGCCGGGAATACTGTAAGTAACCTTTCGTCGACACGTGCATTGAAGGATATAACCGAACTTTATAAACAACAATATAACGCTTCGGCAGTTGGCGAAGTAAATGTGGTAGAGATGATGAAGAAAACCAATGCGGTTGTTGGAGGAGAAGGAAACGGCGGCGTAATTTATCCCGATTTACATTATGGACGCGATGCACTGGTTGGCATTGCACTGTTTTTGTCGAATCTCGCAAGAAGAGGATGTACTGTATCGAAACTCAGGGCAGGATATCCGTATTACGTGATATCGAAAAACAAGATGAAACTACCGGAACACGTTGATATTGACAATTTACTGCACATGATTGGCCAACAGTATCATGATTACCATGTAAACACTACAGACGGGATTAGAATTGACTTTGATAAAGACTGGGTACATTTACGAAAATCGAATACCGAACCTATTATACGCATTTATGCCGAAAGCACCCATGCCGAAAAGGCCGACAGGCTTGCACAAACAATTATCGACAACATTCGCTCGTTAATATGATAAAATAGGACTTCAGGGAGATGCACGACGACGGTCGATGATGAAAATAATTCCTTCATCGGAGCCAATCATGGTTTCACCCAATGGATTTACCGAAATACTATTCAAATTTTTTCCCAGGAAACCATCTGATTGATTCCAATTTTGTCCGCGATCGCGACTCAAATAAAAAGCGCCCAAATCGCCACACACATAACAAACATTGTCTGACATCCACAGGTCGCGCAATGTAGGCTTGCTAAATTTCACAATCTGGTACCACGACATAAAATTATCGTTTGAACAAAGAAGCTGGCCATATCTGCCCAACAGCCACAATTTTCCGTCGTACGCTTCTATGTCGTAAAAATATTCATCGCCCAATTCCAGATTGCTGAAAGTTTCACCCCCATCTTCAGTAATAAAAACCTGTCCGTATGATGCCAGTATACCGAAGTTATTGTCAATAAACAAAGCATCGCGAATTTCGTTGTCGAAGCTTGTATGATACCACGGATATGCTCCTGTTGCACTATATGAAGTAAGCCCTTTAAAATAATGTTCTCCTCCGGCCAGGAATAGAGCAAGTGAATCGAAAACAAACACCGAGTTGAAAGGAACTCGATATTCCTCGTAAGGAAGATTCAAAAACGTATGCTCCTGCCATGTTAGTCCACCGTCGATTGTTTTCAGCAGCAACATGCTGTCGCCACACGCAAATCCATATTTGTCGTTGTAAAACACCAGGTCGTTAATACTTGCCTTTTCGTTTGAATAACGTTTTACCCAAGTATTTCCACCATCGGTTGTCATGTAAATAAGTCCCTTGATGTTTTTTATTCCGCCGGCAGCAAAGGCTGTGTCGTTTCCCATATAAACCACTTTGTCGATATTGAATATTTCAGGCAGGTCGATTCGTGTAATATTTAAAGTAACATCAGTGTATGGAACCCTATTACATCCTGAAAGGGTCATCATTACCACTGTGATAAACACCCCTATCGCTATCAGGTTGCGAGAAATCTCAAGTTTTTTAAAAATTCTTTTGAGCAAAGTGATTAATTCACGTGTCATATCATTCAGGTTTAATGAGCTGCCAAAATTCATAATCGGTTTCGCTTTCGGCAACATTTTCGAGTTCATCGTCGAGTAAATAAAACAGGTTGCGTTGTGTCAGGGTTTCGATACTATCGACACTTACAACATATTTAGAGTAAGCATTTCCGAGCCCGGTGCTATTTGGAATAACAAACCCTATTGATTTGCAAAGCGTGTCGTTGTATACAAGCACAGCTTTATAAAAATACTCGGGCACCGACACCCTATTCTCGCCTATCACCGGCAAGCTGTCGTGCAATAGAGGACCTGTAACCACATAGACTTTTTCGAACTGATTGACCCAATTTCTAACCTTAAATTCGAGGCCTCGCCAAATTCCCCGGTTAAATTCGGGCACCTGAGGTGAAATATTTCCAAAATAGAAACACTCCTCTTGGGCAATCGGGTCAAAAGCCATATCGCGAGCAGGAGCCAGATGTCCTTTATCGTATCCCGATTTGTAATAATCGTCGTTGTCTGCCGACATGGTTTCAATCTTGGGGTCAGTCCTAAAGGCCTTGGCCCTGTCCACAACCGGAATCAACATTTTTGCCTCTATCTGATAGGCTAACCAAAAAGCCTGTTCGTGCTGTTCGCTGTAACAAAAGCAATAATGGGTGTGACAGATTACGGTATCGCTTTCGACAGTTTCGGGCATGGCATAAGAAATGTTTTTTCCACCATCGTACTGGGGAATAGTAAAGCAAAATAGCAATATATATATAAGGTATGCCATTATTTTTTGAGTCCTAATCTTACAACGATAGGATAATGATCGGAATAGGGGACTTTAAACGCCTGATGCCTACTGCATTCAAATTTGTCGGAATACAGCACGAAATCGATGCGCTGTTTTATTCCTTTCTGACTCCAGGTGTAGCCAAATCCTTTTCCGGCAGCCGAAAACGAATCGCGCAAACCTTTCGAAACCTTCTGATAGGTATATGAGAATGGGTTGTCGTTGAAATCGCCGCACACAATTACGTGATAAGGACAGGTGTCGACATGCCGGCGCAGCATAATTGCCTGATCACTTCGCCTTTGCGATGCTTTAAGCACCTTTTTTAAAATATTCCTGTAAGGTTTCAAATCCTGATCGGGTAGGTTGGTCTCCGAAAATTGTTGCATTTCGAGATAATTGTCCTCATCGAAATACATCGATTGCAGATGACAATTATATACTCTGATAGTGTCGTTATCCACAACCAAATCGGTGTAAATACACAGGTTATGCGTGTTTTCGAAAAGCAGCTCGCCCCTGCATACTATGGGGAATCGGCTGAAGGTAGCTATACCAAAATGCTGTGTTTTCGCTGAACTGGCAGTAAACACCTGATGGTAGTTCTTTATGTTGAGTATTTGAAGCAAAGAATCGGTAGTAGGGAAAAAACCACCCGAATCGTAGAAGTACTCCTGAAAACATGCTATGTCGGGCTTTTCGGCTTCGATGTAACGGAACATTTCGAATTTGGTAACATCTTTTTGCCGCCAATTATAGAGCCCAAATACATGTACATTATATGTCATCAACCTGAAATGATTATCGCCACTAGGCCTTGATGTCGCCATTGCCCGTAAAGGAATCATTGCATTAATCAAAGGTAAACCGGCTAAAACCAATGGTATTGCAAAAAGCAGAACACGCCGGTCGAGTAGCACCCAAACAAAAATAAAAAAGATGTTTATTGCAATCACATAATGGAACACAAAAGTAAAGGGGACCAACCACATGAAGGAAGCCGGATTGACATGTGGTGCAACGTAGCATGCAAGCAGTGGCAGCGCAGCCAGAATATGAACAGACAATACTATTTTTTTCAGAATCTTCAATGCAATTCACTTGAAATATGTAACACAAATTTAAATTTTTTATCGCACGAAACCAGTATGGCAAAAAATTTGCCTAAAATGCCGAAACACATAGGTATTTTATGAAACCTAAGTATTTTTTGTAATTTTGTCAAATTAAAAAATAATCTGTATGAAAAAGAAAATTGTTTTTCTGATGATGCTACCTGTGTTTTTCATAGTAACAGGAAGCGCAATGGCACAAACAACCAAGGTATTGATTCAAACCAGCAAAGGTGGTATCACGGTTGTGCTTTATGACGACACACCAAAACATCGCGACAATTTTATTAAACTTGTTGAAGAGGCGTATTACAATGATGTACTCTTTCACCGTGTCATCAGCCAGTTTATGGTTCAGGCAGGCGACCCTGATTCAAAGAACGCCAATCCGGGTCAGATGTTAGGAAATGGTGGCCCCGGTTACACCATTGAGGCTGAATTCAACGATAAGTATTTTCATAAAAAAGGTGCTTTGGCTGCAGCTCGCACCGGCGACAATATAAATCCCGAAAAACGCAGTAGCGGGAGTCAGTTTTATATTGTTCAGGGTCAGGTTCTCACCGACATGCAACTTGATGCTTACGAAAAAAGGATGGGAACAAGCTTTAGCAAACAACAACGCGATGCCTATTGCACAGTTGGAGGAGCCCCACATCTCGACGGAGCCTACACAGTATTCGGAGAAGTTACCGAAGGATTACACGTGATTGATAAAATAGCCGGTGTTGTTACCGACAAACAAAATCGCCCTCTCGAAGATGTGAGAATAATTTCGATGAAAGTAATAAACAAATAATTGAGTTAAATAAACTATTTTCAATGGCAAACCGCAAAAATTTAAAAAAAGACATCAATCGTCTGGTTAACGAATTGGTAAGCGATTGTTTACAATACATGAAGTCGCATCCCGGAAAATCGGAAGAAAAAATTGCGGAGATTATCAGTGAGACGCTGAAACTGCGCAAAGATTTAATTACCGGGCTGAATACCCTTTCGGAAATTTCCGACAAAAAAGAAATAAAAAAACAGTGCAACGATATTGTTTTTAAGCTAATCGGCAGCATCGACAATTCTTATAAAACATTGAGTAAACTTGCTCGTTAATGCCTAAGACCGTTCGATGCAACCCGTTTGGTGAAGTTGTAATTACTAAGAAATCAGGCCAGAAAACCCTCAGGTTACACGTTCATCCCACCAAGGGTGTGCGGATAAGTATTCCAATGCATATCGGATACCATGAAGCTCTCGATTTTTTAGAGTCGAAAAAAGAATGGGTTGAAAATAAAATGGCCATCTTCGAGGCCAGAAAACACCGGCAACAATCTGCCTTTACCAATGGGAGCACTATTTTAGATGTCACAGTATCAATTTCGCACACCCCAAACAAAAGGTTTAGCGCAACAATTATTGGTAATATATTAAATATTTACTTGCCCGAAGGTCTTAATCAAGAAGCTGAGCCTGCCCGTAAATTCATCAGGAAGGCTATTGAAATGATGCTGAAAAACAAGGCCATTGACAACATTCTGCCGAAGCTTGAATTGTATGCACAGAACCATGGTTTCAGCTACAACGGAACACGTATAGGCAATAGCCGAAGCCGTTGGGGAAGTTGCAATAGCGAAAACAGATTAATATTCTCGTGCTACCTGATGTTACTCTCCGAAGAACTTATCAATTTTGTAATAATTCACGAGTTGTGCCATACCGTTCACAAAAACCATGGGCCGAAGTTTCATGATTTGGTCGACAGGTTGACAGGTGGCCGCGAAAAAGAACTAAACAGTTTGCTCAAAAAAGCTGAACACCCCCTGCTTTTTGCCGATTGACGCGTTGAAATGGATAATATAAAAAAGGTATATATCGAAACCTATGGCTGCCAAATGAATGTGGCCGACAGCGAAACTGTGTCGGCCATTATGCTGCACAATAAGTACATTTATTGCAACAATTTAAGCGAGGCCGACATTATCATTATAAATACCTGTTCGGTGCGCGAGCATGCCGAGCAAAAAATATGGAACCGCCTCGACCATATTAAGGGATTGAAGCGAAAGAAGCCGGAGATTGTAACAGGGATCATTGGATGCATGGCCCAACGCATTGGCGATCAAATCATTCAACATCAAGCTGTTGACTTTGTTGCCGGTCCCGATGCATACCGACGCATACCCGGACTGGTTGAAAATGCCATTATGGGTAAAAAATCTAGCGACACCGGGTTTGTCATCGACGAAACCTATCACAACATTTTACCACAACGCACTGCTACTAACCAAATAACAGGTTTTATTAGCATTACCAGAGGCTGTAATAATTTTTGTTCATATTGCATCGTACCCTATACGCGGGGCAGAGAGCGCAGCCGTGACCAACAGGATATTTTCGAGGAAATTTCTGATTTAAGTGAAAAAGGATACAAAGAAGTATGCCTTCTTGGGCAAAATGTTAACAGCTATTCGTTTGGCACGATGCAATTCCCCGAATTGCTTGCCCGCATTGCCGACAAATTCAGCAATATGCGTATTCGTTTCACCACATCGCATCCTAAAGACCTCTCCGACAAATTGTTGCAAACCATGGCGAGTTACTCGAATATATGCAATCACATTCATTTGCCTGTGCAATCGGGAAGCAATAGGATACTTAAATTGATGAATCGTGGCTACACCCGCGAATGGTACCTCGACCGCATAGCTGCCATACGACATTATATTCCCGGTTGTGGTATCAGCACCGATGTGTTTTGCGGTTTTTGCAGCGAAGCCGAAGAAGACCATCTGCTTACCCTCGATTTAATGCAACAATCAGGTTTTCAATCGGCATTTACATTCAAGTATTCGGAGCGTCCCGGTACTGCGGCAGCAAAAAACATGCACGACGATGTACCTGAACCGGTAAAAATCATTCGTCTGAATCAGATTATAGCACTGCAAAATAAGCTGTCGCTTCAAAGTAACAAAGCCGATATAGGTAATAGTTTTGAAGTTCTTATTGAAAACCAATCGAAGCGTTCTTCTGAACATTTAATGGGGCGCACCTGCTCGAACAAAACGGTTGTTTTCGAGAAAGCAAATGCCAAAATTGGGCAATTGGTTCGGGTAAAAATTACCGAAGCCAGTTCGGCAACACTAAAAGGAATTATAATATAAATCGCTTATGAATACTATTGAAGAATTCAGAAATTACCGCGAAAAAATGAATAAGCGGCTGCTTGCAACCGACAATAAAATCGTAAAACGTCTTTTTAGTATCGACAGTATGACCTACGAGGACGGGGCATTGCCCGCATCGGTAAAAGAAATGCTGGGGCTTGCCACCTCGCTTGTGCTTCGTTGCGACGATTGTGTGAAATATCATTTAGAACAGTGCCATAAACTGGGGATAACTACCGAGCAAGTAACAGAAGTGTTTGTCGTTTGTAACGTTGTTGGCGGAAGCATTGCCATACCACATACCCGCCGTGCACTCGAATACTGGGATCTGCTTACAGAAAAACAATGAAAACTTTTTTACAATACATCTTTTTTTATTAGTTTTACGTTGAAAACCAATACTAACTAAATGAGTCCGTTATGAAAAAAACATTCATTCATGCATTCGCTGTTTGCTTCGCTGTGTTGTTGGCTGCATGTGCAAATGCACCCACTTCAGAAGATGCAATGAAATATCACGATGAAATTATTTCAAAGCAAGTGATTTTACAACATGCATTTAACGATTTTGAGCAAACCCTGATTACTTTTGTTCCCGAAGAAATGCAGGAATCGCTTAAGTTGGCATCGACAGAAGCTGCTAAAACGCTAAAATTTTATGAAGGTCTCGAAGAATTCGATAATAAATCAGATTTGAAAGATGCTGCCATCGAATTTGCAAGAATGTACAAAAATCTAGCCGACAACGAATACGCCTTGCTTGTTGAATATTATTCGTTGCCCGACAGTTTGTATACCACCGAAGTAGAAGAATACTGTAAAGAACTTTATGAAAACATTGGAGTAAAGTACGATAAAGCTTTTAAGAGTCTTATCGAAGTTCAAAGCGACTTTGCAAAAACCTATAATTTTGAGATAGAGAAAGCCGAATAGTATTTTTTTTACTGAAATTATCTTAACTACAGAAGCGACTAAAAATTCTGAGAAGCATTCATCAATGTTTCAATTTCTTCGATTTCGATGGGTATATCTGCCGTAAGATTAACGGGAGTTTCATCAACCAAAATATCATTTTCGAGACGTATTCCTATTCCTTGATCCTGAAAATACAAACCCGGCTCGCAGGTTAGCACCATTCCCGACCTGAACACTTCGTCTTTATCGCCTACATCGTGCACATCGAGACCCAGAAAATGAGCTGCGCCATGCATAAAATATTTTTTGTATTCAGGATTATTGATGTCCTGACAAGCTACAGCTTCGGGGGTGATTATTTTCATTTTCAACAATTCGTCCTGAATAAGTAAACCGGCTGTTTCGTTGAGTCTGTTTATGGTGTTTCCCGGCACATATTCCTGCACCAATCTATTTAAAACCCTCAAAACAGCTGTATACAATTTTCGTTGATGAGGCGAAAACTTTCCATTAACCGGTATGGTTCTCGAGCAGTCGGCGGCATAATTGGCATATTCGGCTCCAAAATCGAGCAGTAGCAAACTGCCGTTATCGAGACGAGCAGCGTTTTTTTCGTAGTGCAACACACAAGCATTACTACCTCCGGCCACAATCGGGTGAAAAGCATGACCCTCGGCTCCCAAAGCGGTAAAGGTTGATGAAATTGATGCTTCAACTTCGTATTCATAAATCCCCGGCTTCACCATTTTCAATACATTTCTGAATGCATCACATGTGATTTTGGCAGCCCTGGCCATTAGTTGAAGTTCCTCCTTATCTTTAACCAGCCTGATTTGTGTAAGGGCAGGTGTAAGGTCGTGAAACGACAAATAATGCAAATTATTCATGAACTCTCGCTGCATACGGTGCTTCTCACTTTCGAAATCATCGCCGGTGCGTACGTTGGCATTGAACGGTAAATACAATTGTGTGGATAAACGGGTTAGTTCATCAACATGCATTTTAAAACTGTCGAGAAACTTCACTGATTGGATTCCGGAAATATCACTAGCTTCATTACTGTGTAGCATGTCTCCATACCATAGCTGCGATTTTTCGTCGGGCTTAGTCAAAAATAAACATTCCCGCATGGCATAGTCGGGATGCCCGGGGCACATTACCAGTACCGAGTCGGGCTGAGTAATACCTGTTAAACAAAAAAAATCGGAATTCTGACGATATGGATAATATTGGTCGCCGGTTCTGTTACGCCGTGCTGCCGAAAACACCAATACTATTGACATTTGAGGCAGTAATGTGCTAAGACTACGTCGTTTTTTCTCGAACAGTGAGGATGAAATGCTTTGATATCGGCTCATATCTGAAAATTTGGTTCTATCCAGTCGCCATTTTCCTTTATCAAACTCACTAACGCGTCTATGGCCTTGCCCTCGGGAACATTCTTCAAAACAGCAGTGCTACCCTTATATAAATGCACCACGCCTTTTTGAGCGCCCACGTATCCGTAGTCGGCATCGCTCATCTCACCGGGTCCGTTTACAACACAACCCATTACAGCTATTTTTATCCCTTTAAGGTGCGAAAAACGAATTTTTACTTGTTTTACAATGGTTTCGATATCGTATTGAGTACGACCACACGACGGACACGAGATGAATTCGGCACATGTGTAACGTAATCCCAATGCTTGCAACATACTGAAAACATGCTGCCAATTTCCGATGCTTTGCGCACCAATCTGTGGAACGATGCCTCCACATAATCGGTCGATGAGTACCGAGCCCGGATACTCTGCCATTTCGGCACATAGTAATTCATTATCGCCAGCCTTAACATCGAAACTAAGCAAGACGGGAATTTTCAAATTGGCAGCACTGAGCAAATTGTGCAAACATCTGAGTTCTCCGGCCGGGTACAAGGTGCTGCACTTAAATATAATACCACAATTGTTACGGTATTTCAGAAAAAACGCTTTGTGTTTTTGAAATTCGCTAATTGTGGTTTCAATAAAAACATATCTGTTTACAAAATGCTTTGCTTGTACAACCTGATTTATAATGTCGTCGATTGAAAATATCGACATTACATCGCCATGAGTGAGGTTTTTTGCCACCGGCATCAAATAATCGAAATCCTGAGTCGTTTTTTTTCGGTGCAACACGTAATCAATCTCAACTTGCACCTCAGCCGGAAGTTTAACATACTCATCGGCATGTGATACCACAACCATCTTTTTATTTCCCCAAACCGGAATCATACCCGATTTACCGGTGTCGAACATATTATATGACACACTATGCAATGGCAAGTTTTGAATTTTTGCTTTTCGGTGTTGAAATGGAGCAACCAATTTTTCGGCAAAAACAATTTCTTTTTCGGGAGGCTCGGTAAGCGAGACTCTTATGGTATCGCCAATTCCGTCGTTTAACAGCGATACTATTCCAAGAGCCGATTTCATGCGACCATCCTCGCCTTCTCCCGCTTCGGTAACCCCCAAATGCTGAGGAAAATTCCATCCCCGTTCAAGCATTTTTGCATTCAGCAAACGACAAGCTTTTACCGTAGTATTCACATCGCTGGCTTTCATCGATATTACCAAATTGTAGAAACTTTCGGCCACAAACATGGCAATATACTCCATAGCGGCTTCAACCATTCCCTCTACAGTATTTCCATAGTGTTGTACAATGCGACGTGACAAAGATCCATGATTCGACCCTATTCGTATGGCTGTGCCATGCTGTTTGCATATATCGATAAGCGGCCTTAGCCCTGTATGAATCTTTTCAAGTTCGGTTTTATAACTGAGTTCAGTGTACTCAAAAGGCAGATTTCCCTGCTTTTTATCGATGTAGTTCCCCGGATTGATTCTAATCTTTTCAACCATTCGGGCGGCTATTTCAGCCACTGCAGGATTAAAATGTATGTCGGCAATGAGAGGCTTTTTATAACCTGCTTCTTGCAGTTTCTTTTTTATCTCTGCAAGGCAATTTGCATCAGAAACAGTGGGTGTTGTAATTCTCACAAAATCGGCACCGGCGTCAAAAATACGCATGCACTGATTGGCTGTAGCAACAATGTTGGAAGTGGGGGTGTTGGTCATGCTTTGCAATCGTATTGGAGCATTGGCTCCAATACTTATGCTCCCTATGCGAACTTCTCTGGTTGGAAATCTTTCGTAGTTGGCCGGGTCGATGCAATATTTCATGTAATTATTCAATAATGTTGCTGTTATTTGGGAACTCATTCAAATTACGATAGTAACGACAATTTGCAATAAGCACGAAGCAAGCACAGTTTAAACAATAATGCTATAACATATATCTCATTTTTACCCTGATGGCAGTCTCACCTTTTTTAATAAAGCGACACGCATTAAATTTTGGGGGACTTAAATGGACTTTTGCATCGTTCGAAAAACCGAATCCCTCCTTGGGAATGCCCAGTGCATTAAAATTCATATCGCCATCGTTATTTTCATCGTGCAGCAGGCATATTCCGTAATCAGTATCGGGCAAATCGCAAATAAGAATGCGAACTGTGCCCGATTTCACCTCTGCAACTCCCTCGCGCAACACATCGGTATAAGAAGCAAATGTATTGTTCTCGTTATACAATGCATACCGTACCACTCCACTGGTACTTCTCAGATTGTGAACAACTACCAACAAGCAATCGCTTTGAGCAAAAGCCATAGCAGCCATTACAGAAAAAATTAAGCTTAAAGCAGTTTTCTTTAGCATATTGTTAAGAATTAATAATGGCTAAATTAGAAAAAACCTGAAATAAAAACACTAAATTCGTAGCTTTTATTGCAATAATGAAGAAAGACAAAGTTTTTATTGCCGGTGCAGCCGGTTCGATGGGTTTCGAAACCTTTAAGGCAGTATGGAACAAATGCGATGCCAATGGACATAGACGTTTCGATATAGTACTTTTACTTTTCAACTCGAAGAAAAACCGAAAATTGTTTGCCCCTTATTTTTTTGAGTGCGGCATAAGATTAAACGGGAAAAAAGTGTATGAAAAGAACGGTCTCAAGGTAATTTGGGGCGATGGGCGTGAGTTCGAAGATTTGAAACTGGCTATCGAAGGGGTTGATGTTGTGTTTAACTGCATGGCGGTTATTAGTCCACGAGCCGACCATGAGCCCGAAAACGCAAAGGCCACCAATATAAAATCAATCGAGTATATGATTCGGGCCATAAAAAGTGAGCCCAATGGAGTCGAAAGAATCAGGTTTGTAAATATTGGAAGCATTGCCGAATATGGCGACCGCATGGGTAAAATACATTGTGGCAGGGTGGGTGATCCGGTAATGGCAAGCCCATTCGACGTATATGCCCTCACAAAAATAAAAGGCGAGCGCTTGGTGCTTGAATCGGGCCTGAAACACTGGGTTCAGTTGCGGCAAACCTTTATTATGATTCCCGATGTATTTTCGCTCGAAGACCCTATCATGTTTCATCAGCCTATTGAGTGTTTCATGGAAAACATAAGTTCTGCCGATGCAGGCAGAGGCCTTGCCGAATGCCTTGAAATACCAGCTGAATCGGATTTTTGGCGCAAGGTTTATAATATGGGAGGTGGCCCCGAATGTCGTATCAGCTTCCTCGATTTTTTGGATATGATGTTTGGCATGATGGGCATGCGCTTTCAATACATTTTCGATCGAAACTGGTTTGCGCTTCGCAATTTTCATATGATGTATTATGCCGATTCGCACTTGCTAAACGAATATTTACACCACTGGGGCAATTCTATCGACGACTTTAAAAAGATAGTGTGGAGAAAGCTTCCATTCTATCTGAAATGGGTAAGTAAGCTCAACAAATCAATTCCGGCGTTTCGAAATATGGTAGAAAAAGTAACCCGTAAGCGAATGAAAAAAATGGTGTTACAAAAAAGTGGCACCCTGCGTTGGTATCTCGACAACAACGATTTGCGCATAGCAGCTTTTTACGGTTCGCGTAAGGCATTCGAGGCCATACCCGACTGGTCGGCACCATTACCAGCCGGAGTTCAGGGGAATCCTGAGCCCGCCTGTATTACACTCAATCATGGCTACGATGAGGCAAAACCTATACTTGGTCTCAACGATTTGCAACAAGCAGCCGCATTCAGGGGGGGGAAGCTTGTTTCGGAAAACTGGACCGGTGACATGCACGAAAACCTCGAATGGGAATGCGCTTATGGCCATCCGTTTAAGGCCAGTGCCTATACTGTATTGAAAGCAGGGCACTGGTGCAATACATGCGAAGCCCCGCCATGGAACTACGACGCCATAGCCCGCACAAACCCCTTCTTTGCTCAGGTATGGCATCAGTCGCATCAGGCCGACGAAGATTTTTTCTATCCGGAATTGTGTTACGAAGATATATTGTAGAAGCACTATCGGCTACTTCTTAGTTACCAAATAAAATTCACTGTCTCACTCATTTTTATATGTAAATTTGCGCAAACATTCAGAATATATCCTATGTCGATTGAAGTAAAAAATATTACCAAGCTCTACGGTGACCAAAAGGCTTTAGATGGTGTTAGCTTCACTATAAATTCAGGCGAAATTGCCGGGTTCCTGGGACCCAACGGTGCAGGAAAATCAACAATGATGAAAATCCTCACCGGTTTTATTCCACCCAGCACAGGCGATGCATTCATTCACGGAGTTCATGTACTCGACGACTCAATGACCATGAAACGCATGATTGGTTATTTGCCCGAAAACAATCCTTTGTATCCCGATATGTACATTCGCGAATATCTGGAGTTTGTTGCCGGCATTTATCAAATTAAAAAAGACAGAAAAAAAAGGATTTTAGAGGTAATTGAACTCACGGGACTACAACCCGAAATACACAAAAAAATCGGAGCTTTATCGAAGGGTTTCAGGCAGCGTGTCGGGCTTGCTCAGGCTATTATTCACGACCCACAGGTACTTATTCTCGACGAGCCCACTTCGGGCCTCGACCCAAACCAAATTGTCGAAATAAGAAGTTTGATTTCGGAACTCGGGAAGCAAAAAACGGTAATGCTTTCTACCCATATTTTGCACGAAGTTCAGGCAATATGCCGTAAAATCATTGTTATTAACAAAGGGAAACTGGTTGCCGACAACAACACCCTGAGCCTGCAAGAAGATATAACAGGGAGCAACAAAGCCATTCATGTTGTTTTCGAAACAGCGGTGAGCAAAAAAGCATTGCTGGGGCTAAATGGAGTAGGTAAAGTGGCTTCTATTTCCGATAAAGAATTTGTTATGGAACAAGGGACTAAAAAAGATATACGACCCGAAATAATGAAGTTTGCGGTTGAAAACAAGCTGAATCTGTTAAGCATGACAGAGAAGAGTAAGAGCCTCGAACAGGTATTTCAGGAGCTCACAAAGTAATGATTCTTTGGCAATGAACAAAAAAACCCGGAATCGCAAGGCTTTCGATTACCGGGTTTTTGCTCATAATTATTCCTGTTTACTTTTCAAGTAGGTTCAAGCTCCGCTTTACAAAATTATTCAGGGCTTCGCCTTTCAGCATATTGTTCGACAACAATGCCAAATCGAAAAGCTGGCCAACCACTTTGGTGTTACGCCCGTAGTCTTTTAGGATATCGCTACGCTTGCTGCTCAGTTCATCAATCTGTTTTTGCAGCTTATCTTTCGACTCTTTTTCTTGCGAATCGATTTCTTCCTCTTTCTTGTTTTTATGCGATTCTTTCAGTGTTTCCAACTCTTTCTTCATTGGGTCGAGTTGTTTGCTGATTACGGTAAGCTCCTCTCCTATTTCGGTTTCAGATTTATTACTCAATTCAACAATAAGCGGATGATTGGCATTAATCACGAGCCTAAAACTGTCGGGCATATCGCGATAGAAGTTCGAACCACTACCCATACTCGACATATCTTTCATGCGTCTCATAAATTCGTCGCGGGTAAGTAACACCGGCATATCGGTTTCCGACATATTTTCGAGGCCTACTATATATCGGTCTTTTTCGGGAAGCACTCCTTCGAAAATAGTACGAATGCGTTGTTTCTCAAGCTCACCCAATATAGAATCCTCATTTTTTTCTTTAAGAATGAGGTTTTCGGCTGTATCGGAATCGACCCTTACAAAACGGCAATTTTCGAATTTTCCTTCGAGATAGTTAATATAGTGCATATCGAGTTGACCGTCGAATATAAGCACATCGTAGCCTTTGTTTCGGGCTGCCTGTACGTAACCGAACTGCGATTCCGCATCGGTTGTATAGAGGTAAATCAGGTTTTTGTTCTTATCGGTCTGCTCGGCTTCTATTAGTTTTTTATACTCTTCGAAAGTGAAATATTTTGAATCGGTATTTTTGAACAAGGCAAATTTTTCGGCACGTTCAAAGAACTTTTCGTCGGTAATAATACCATATTCAATAAAAAGCTTCAGGTCGTCCCATTTCGACTCGAAGTCGGCCCTGTCATTCTTAAAGATTTCCTGCAAACGGTCGGCTACTTTTTTGGTGATGTGCCCCGATATCTTTTTCACGTTGGTGTCGCTTTGCAAATAACTGCGCGACACATTCAGCGGAATGTCGGGAGAGTCGAGTACACCGTGCAGCAGGGTAAGAAACTCGGGAACGATACCTTCAACCGAATCGGTTACATAAACCTGATTGCAATACAATTGAATTTTGTTGCGTTGTATTTCGATATTGCTTTTAATTTTCGGGAAATACAAAATGCCGGTTAGGTTAAACGGGTAATCAACATTCAGGTGAATATTGAAAAGAGGGTCGTCGAATGAGTATGGATACAGTTCACGATAAAACTCGTTATAATCCTCATCTTTTAATTCGGCCGGTTTTTTTGTCCATGCCGGTTTCGTATTATTGATTATATTATTGTCTTCGCTTTCAACTTCTTTGCCGTCTTTCCATTCAGTTTTTTTGCCAAAAACAATTTCTACAGGCAAAAACTTGCAGTATTTATTCAATAATTCGGTGATACGGTTTTTTTCGAGAAACTCTTCCGAATCGCTGTCGATATGCAGAATAACATCGGTTCCTACTTCGTCTTTTTCCACTTCCTTCAAAATGTATTCGGGATCTCCCGTACACGACCATCTAACAGCTGCCGAGTTATCGCGGCACGATTTGGTAAGAATCTCCACTTTTTCTGACACCATAAATGCCGAATAAAAACCCAATCCGAAATGTCCAATAATAGCATTGGCGTCGTTCTTATATTTTTCGAGAAAATCGCCGGCACTCGAGAAAGCAATCTGGTTGATGTATTTTTTAACTTCCTCTTCGGTCATGCCAATACCATGATCGCGAATGAGAATGGTTTTATTTTTTTTATCCACTTCAACATACACTTTAAGGTCGTCAGAGGTAGCCTTCACTTCTCCTGCCGCAATCAGTGTTTTCAGTTTTTGGGTTGCATCAACAGCATTCGACACCAGTTCTCTCAGAAAAATTTCGTGATCGGAATACAGAAATTTCTTAATAATGGGAAAAATGTTTTCGGAGCTCACTCCGATTTTACCTTTTTTTGATGCCATAACAACAAAGTATTTTATGATTAAAGACCATTAGTTTTCAAAGGCTGTGCCATTAGAAAAACGAATGACAAAACGTCAGCTATGTTTACATGTTCTTTGAAAACACCAGGGCCAAAATAATTGAGGTAAACAGCAATGCGGTAATACCGGCAAAAACTACCCATGCAATTCGCATATCGCGCCTTTTGCGTTTCAGGTTGTAATTACTAATTATCGAATTTAGCGAAGAATAAAGCCTCACATATGTATGATCGTTTTTGCGAACAAAATCGCTTGGATATACAGAGCTGCCGGTCGCTTTCACATCCATATTTTCGTAACCAGTTAATATTATCACCGGGCTGTCTTTGTCTATTTCCTTAATTATTGGTAAAAGCTCCAGCCCCGAACGGGCATTGCTGTCTTCGGAATTCAGCACATAGTCGAGAATCACAAATTTCATATTGTTGTTTGCCTGATCTCGCTTAAACTTGTTCAAAAAAGCATCAGCCGAACTGAATGTGTAAAGCGTGAAGGAGAATTCGGGTTTAAACTGGCGTCGAAAAAAGCTGAGATACAACAAATCGTCGTCAACAAAATAGAAATCGATATGTTTTAGTGATCGCATAGTTAAAATTGTTTTGAAAAACCCCGTTTTTTCATCTTCTCAATGTTTTTGTTGCGCTCGTAATTGATTGCCTTATTCGGATCGACATCCGACATAAAATACCACTTACCACTATTATACTGCAATGCATCAAACGAAAAGTCGGGACCATAATACTGGTAATGGCCGGTAAATCGTGGATTGGAAGGAGCTAGATGATCGATTACAACAATATCTTGTTTTTCGTTGTAGCGCAATATCATACTGGCCATTTCGGCATACTCGAATATCATGCGCGACATTTTTTCTTTATCGACCACAATGCTTTTTACTCCAAAATCGGGAAGCCCACGTGATGTAAAAGTGAGGGTTTCGATAATTTTACGATTTATCAGCCTATCGGCTCCGTCCCAACCTATCAGCAAATAATAATCGCGTTTATTCCACTTCTTTTCTACCACTTCGTAGTAAATGGCACCATACCATTCTTTATGGCTACTGAAACTACGTCCAATATCACTTTCGTCGTCGGAATAATCAACCAGCCTGAAAGTAAGCAGTTGTTTCTTGTGTTTATATTGCAGATATCCAAAATACTTAAAGCTACCATCGTTAAAATACACATTCCATGTATAAACGCGCAGTAAACGTCCGGGGGTTTCTAGCACTTTAAGGTATTTCACCGAATCGAAAGGCATTTCGAAAGAAGCTTCATCGTGCAACAGCATATCCATGTAGCTTATTACATAGTTATTGTACATAATTCTTTCGTCGTCGTTCTCTTCAACAGCAATCATTCCAAGCCATTCGTTAATTGAATCGAGTACGTATTTCAACTCGAGGTGCTGTCCTTTTTGTGCAAAGCCTGACCCTGCCACAAAAAACATGGAGACAAATAAACAACAAAACACAAAAACCTTCTTCATTGTTCGCTTTTTCAATTAACGGCACTAAATTAATATATAGTATGGAATTCCCCTCATTTTTAATGAAACAATACTTTTATTGAATGAACCATCATTAATTTCCATTTCATCGATTATATTCTATCATAAGTGTTTCTTTAATTCAGAAAATTGTACCTTTGTGTCAATCAACCGAATACAAGCTTAATAATGACGAACAGTTTACCAATGCAGATTTGCTTAATTGCAAGTATAGTTTTGTGCTGCGAACTCAATGCCCAAACATGGCAGAAACACGATTCATTAGGATTTGTCTGTATCGAAAATGAATTGTATGATTCTGCTCTTATTCATTATGAGCTTGCTGCAAAAATGGTGAAAGATGAGTTTGGAGAAACGGACACCTTGTATGCCGACCGATTAAATTGTCTGCTTTATGTGAATTATTATTTAGGTCGCTATGAAGCCGCTATTGAAAACGGAGAAAAAGAGAAGCAAATACGGTTATTGAAGCAAGGCAGGGAGCACATACACTATGGGAGTAGCTTGAATAATTTGGCGTATTTATACATTGATTTGCACCAATACGATAAAGCGCTTCCACTGTGTCTGGAATCAATAGATCTTATTGAGATGTTTTATCGCGACGAATACACGGAATATGGTATTCGTTTAAACAATCTGGCTTCGCTTTACCAGAAAATGGGACACTATGACAAAGCACTACCATTATTTACAAAAGCGCTCGAAAACAGTGAAATATTACTGGGGAATAATCATTATGATTATTGCATCAAACTGAACAATATTGCTGAGTTGTATAGAATAATGGGGCAGTACGACAAAGCATTACCCTTATACCTTGAATCACTAGAAAAATTAGAAAAGTCTCAGGGGCGGTTTCATTCCGATTATGTAATTACACTCAGTAACCTTGGCTTATTATATCTTCAAATAAATGAATTCTCGAAAGCCCAGCCTTTGTTTGAGGAGGCCCTTATAAATACCGAGAATATTTTTGGGAAAAAACATGCATATTATGGTATTCGTCTGAATAATATGGCCGAGTTTTACAGAACAACGGGGCAATACGACAAAGCTCTTTGTTTATATATTGAAGCCCTTGACAATACAGCGGGTTCACTAGGTAAAAACCATCCTTCGTATGGAGTAAGGCTTAACAATCTCGGTTTATTATATTTTCATTTAGGCAATTACGAACTTGCTTTAGAATATATACAACAGGCATTGCGAAATTGCAAAGCATCTCACGGTGAAAAACATCCGGATTATAGCATCAGTTTAATCAATCTTGCTAATGTATATCAGAAAACAGGGGGATTCGATACTGCCTTGATTTTATACAGAGAAGCTATTGAAACAGATTTTCACAATATTAATCAGGCATTTGGCTATTTGGCAGAAAGCGAAAAGGCAGAATTCATTAAAACAATAAATACTCATTTTAACAATTACATTACTTTTTTTTGCGAACATACTACTATCGATTCCGGCATTGGAGCTGACGCATTCAATTTAGCTCTTGCTACCAAAGGAATGATACTGCAGTCAGGTATACGCATGAGACAAATACTGCAAAACAGCCACGATAGTTTGGCCTTGCATCATTACGAAAAATGGGTTAACCTCAAGGCAACTATAGCCCGACAATACAGTTTGCCGTTTGACAAAACAGTTGCCGACCTATCCTGTTTGGAGGCAGAAGCCGAAAAGCTAGAGGGAGAGTTGACTCGTCTTTCGGCGGCATTTGCCCACTCGCAATGTCTTGGCAATACTACTTGGCTCGATGTAAAACGAAACCTTCTCGAAAACGAAACAGCTATAGAATTTGTAAGTTATACCAAAACCGTATCAGGAAAAAACACCGATAGCATTATGTATGCAGCAATATTGATATTGCCAAAATGCAACTTCCCCACAATCATATCTCTTTGCGAACAAAGGCAGTTGGATAGCATTTTCCAGATAGGTAAGCAAAACAAAAACCATATTAATCAAACGTATCGCAGTATTACATATCCAGACGAAAACAACACAGAATACGGACAACGCTTGTACGAATTAATATGGGAGCCATTTGTTGATTTAATACCTAAAAACTCTACAGTCTATTATTCACCTTCGGGTAGTTTGCACAAAATTGCGTTTGCTGCAATCCCAATAAATAACGACACAACTTTGAGTAATAATTATGAACTAATACAACTAAGTAGCACAGCTGCTCTTACCACAACATCAAAATTCAATAACAAAAAAACAGAATCGATTGCTTTATTTGGTGGAATAAACTACGATACCCGAAGCAAAACGGCGACACCTGTAAATGATAATAATCAATTTAGAAAAGAATTGACTGAACAAATTCTTCCTTCGAGAGAAGAAAGAGAAAGGCTTTATTGGAATTATCTCCCCGGAACACTCCAAGAAATAAATGATATCGAAATAATTGCAAAAAACAAAAATATTTCAATAATGAAATATACCGGCAGCGATGCTATGGAGGAGCAATTTAAAAAAATCCAAGGGTATCAATCACCACGTATCATACATGTTGCAACTCACGGATTTTTCTTCGACGATATCAATCAGGGGGAACACTATAATGCAGCCAAAAACCCATTGAACAGGGCTGGTTTATTGTTTGCAGGAGCCAACAATGCATGGAAAAATGAAACTGAATTAAAAGGCTTCGAAGATGGAATACTTACAGCGAGCGAAGCCTCCACACTAAATCTAAGGAATACTCAACTTGTCGTTCTATCTGCATGTGAAACAGGTCTCGGTGAGGTTAAAGGCAGCGAAGGGGTATTTGGCTTACAGCGTGCCTTCAAGAACGCCGGTGTCGAATACATAATAATGAGTTTGTGGAAAGTGCCTGATGCTGAAACTGCCGAGTTCATGAAACATTTTTATTCGGAACTCTTTACCGGAAAATCAATTCCTGAGGCTTTCAGAACAACTCAAAAATACATGAAAAACCTATATTACAACGATCCATTTAAATGGGCTGCATTTGTTTTGGTTCAATAATCTGAACTGATATATAAATAGAAACTATCTACATTTTTTAATACGGCACTTGTTTTGCAAGCGACATAGTTTTATCTTTCGCAACAAATTAAACTGTAATAACACTTATGAGAGTAGCAGTAGTTGGAGCAACCGGTTTGGTAGGTCAAAAAATGTTGCAGGTGCTGGCCGAGAGAAATTTCCCTGTGCGAGAATTAATCCCGGTGGCATCGAGCCGTTCGGTAGGGTCGGCGGTAGAATACAAAAGCGCAAGTTTTGAAGTATTCGATTTTGAAAAGGCATTATCAAAAGAACCGCAAATAGCCTTGTTTTCGGCAGGCAAGGAAGTTTCTTTGCAATGGGCGCAACGGTTTGTTGATATCGGATGCTATGTTATCGACAATTCTTCGGCATTTCGCATGTTCAATAATGTACCACTGGTGGTTCCTGAGGTAAATTCCGATTGTATCAACAAAGAACCCCAAATAATTGCAAATCCCAATTGCAGTACCATTCAATTGGTTGCCGTGTTATATCCACTACACAAGCTGTTCGGGCTGAAGCGGGTAATTGTATCTACCTACCAATCGGTAACCGGTTCGGGATACAAAGGTGTAAGTCAGTTGCTGGCCGAACGCGAAGGCGTCGAAAGTCGCGAAGCATATCCGCATCCCATCGATTTGAATTGCATACCTCATGGAGGCAATTTTCTCGACAACCGTTACACCGAAGAGGAAATGAAACTGGTTTACGAAAGCCGCAAAATTCTTGGCATACCCAATTTGGCCATCAGTGGAACGGTGGTTAGAGTACCGGTGCTGGGAGGGCATAGCGAAAGTGTAAATATTGAATTTGAGAACACCCCCAATATAGAAACCATAAGAGAGGTTTTGGCTGCAAGCCATGGCATTATTGTTCTCGATAATCCGGCCGAAGCTTTCTATCCGATGCCATTGTGGTCGGAAGGAAAAGACGAGGTGTTTGTGGGGCGCATCAGAGCCGATTTATCGCACCCGAAAGCCGTGAATATGTGGATTGTTGCCGACAATCTTCGTAAAGGAGCGGCAACCAATGCGGTACAAATTGCCGAATATATTATTAAATAAATACGCATGGCACAGCGTCGGAAAAGACGAAAACCGAAGACAAGCAAGGCCTTGCTCATTGTTTTCTTTAGCCTGATTGTGCTTATTATATCGGGTTTGGCATATCTAAAATATATGTCGCCTTCGCCCGGTGCCGGCAAAGGCATCCCTTATGCAGGCGACAATAGTTTTTCGTCGTACGTTGCGCATTTTTCGAAATACAGTGTCTTTGGGATCGATGTGTCGGAATATCAAAAAAAAATCGACTGGAAAAAAGTCGCTTCCGAAGAGAAATTAGAATTTGTATTTATTAGATCTACTGCCGGAAACAACAGGGTAGATAAAGAGTTTGCAATAAACTGGGAACAGGCGGGCAAGCATGATATTGTAAGAGGCGCTTACCACTATTATCGTCCCGACGAAAACTCTGTTTCTCAAGCTCAGAATTTCATAAAAACCGTCAGCCTGAAACAAGGCGATTTACCCCCTGTGCTCGATATTGAAGCATACAGCCGGGTGCAAAACACGAACAGTTTAAAAAAAGGCCTGTTGAACTGGCTCGACTTGGTTGAAAAACACTACAGTGTTACTCCTATTATTTATACTTATCCGAACATGTACAAACAATTGTTCGAAGGCGATGAAAGATTTAATAAATATCAAGTCTGGATTTCGTATCTGCGTATTTCGGGCGATGCCGCCGATATTGCTCCCGGTTGGTTGTTCTGGCAGTTTTCGCATACCGGCAGGGTTAATGGGATTCATGGAAATGTCGATATTAATATATTTCGTGGCAATACAAATAATTTACAGGAAATTGTGGTGAAATAAAAGTTAACAACATTAACGGTTCAACAGTTGATAATAACACTTTTCGAAACAGTTCTTTTTGTTTGACAAACTTGTAGCATAACCCCAACAGAAATATGTAATTTGCAGTTCATAAGATGGCAACCGTGTGGGTATTTTTTCGTTTAATTCGAAAAACTTATTCTATCAATTAAATCTTTTTATATGAAAACCATTATCATTACCACAGTGACATTTGCATTGACATTACTATTCATGGAATCGGTTGCACAACCTGTACCGATGCACGAAGCCCAAAGTATTGCAGCAGTTTGTTTCTCCGAAATAAAGACAAAATCATTATCAGAAGTAGTTTTATCCAGTCACTACCTTGTTAAAGACGAATTGGATTTGCCCTTGTATTATGTTTTTTATGAAAACAGCGGTGGGTTTGTAATTATTTCGGGCGAGAAGCGTACTGTTCCGGTTCTTGCCTGGTCCGACAGTGGTTTTGAAGGCATCAATACTGCAAACACTAATCCGGCTTTTGTCTATTGGATGAAAATATACGAAAACCAAATACATCATGTTCGAGAGACCAATGCTTCTATGACACAAGAAGCCATTGACTGGTATCAAAAAATTGAAAACGGAGAAGAGCTTTGCTTAAGGGCAGCAAAAGATGTTTCGCCATTACTGAGTACAACCTGGAATCAAGGTTGTGGATACAATTCACAATGTCCGGCTGATGCTGCAGGTCCCTGTGGCAGGGTTTATACGGGATGTGTGGCTACCGCTATGGCTCAGATAATACGCTATATGGAGTATCCGGAGCATGGCACCGGCAGCACCTGTTATACGCTGAGCGCGTATGGGGAACTTTGTGCAGACTTTGCAGCAGCCACCTACGATTACAGTATCATGCCTAACGGAAGTGGAAACAGCGAGGTAGCCGAACTCATGTATCATTGCGGTGTAGCAGTAAGCATGGGCTATTCACCCAGTGGTTCAGGAGCGTATTCATCGTCAGTACCCGTTGCTTTCCGCAATTATTTTGGGTATCGTAACGCCATTTTGCTTGCAAAAAATTCTTACTCCGAAGCAACCTGGAACAGCATTCTGCGAAACGAAATCGACAACAACCGCCCCATATACTATTCGGGGCATGGCTCAGGTGGTCATGCATTTGTTTTCGACGGATATCAGGGTTCCGGATTCTTTCATGTCAACTGGGGATGGGGCGGTTCGCTCAATGGCTATTTCTACTGCAACGACCTTACTCCCGGTAGTCACGACTATACCTCAAACCAGCGCGCTATGGTAGGAGCCATACCAGAACCGCTTTTCTCAGGGCTTGATGTGTCGGGAGCTACAGAACTCAGCTGCGCTACTCCAGTTTTAGGAAATCTGGCAACCGGCATCAATTATATAAATTACTATGGAAACACGTGGCCGGCTACCCCGGGTAAAGAATTGGTTTATTACTTTACGACCACACTGCCAGGAAGAATAAGAGTAAAAATAACCAATAGTACCGACGGCAATCTAAATGCCATTCTCCTGAGTCACCCTCATCAGGATTCGATAATAACCTATGGAACCAACGGTTTTATTCTTGACGACACAGAACCGGGCACCTATTGGCTGGCTGTTGAAAGCAGTGTTGCCACAGAGCCATCTTTCGAGATAGAAATTATCTGCCCAACTCCTGATGCAGAACTGATCATTCAATCGGGAAGTATTTCACCGGAATTTATTCAATCGGAATTGCCCAACGTACATTTTTCGTCGCAGATAAAAAATATTGGAAATACAAATGCTCCTGCATGCACCATTGAGTATTTCTTATCGGACGATATGACGTTTGATTTTGGCACCGATGTTTTTCTGGGCTCTGATGGAGTGCCGGCACTCGGCACCGGAGCAACAGCCACCATTCAAACAACACTGACAATGCCCGCCGGACTTACTTCAGGAAGCAAAAACATTGTATTTGTGGTTGACCGCAGCAATGTGGTTGTTGAGGCCGACGACCAGAACGAATACTTCACATGGGCCACAGTTCCTGATCCGGGCTTGCTCGACTGCACTTCGGCAATTGCCATAACAAACAATCAGTGGTACTACAACAACACCTCGGTGAACGGGAACAATCAGGTGGAAAACTATTGGTCGGTAACCGATCTTGATGGCAACGAAATTGTGTACAGTTTTATAGCTCCCTATTCGGGTATGGCCTATCTGTGGTTCACCGAAAAAACACCCGGACAAATGTATTGCATGGCCTATCCCGTATGCAACGAAAACACATATTTAGGTAGTGTATGGTTCAATAACACAACCGATACGATAGGATCTTCAAATTTCTATGTAAATGCAGGCAGCGAATACTACGTGGTTGTTGATAGCAAAGTGGCAAACGAAGCAGCCTTTGGTGTAAAAATTATGTTACCCGGGGAATGCCCGAATCCTGGTCTTGAATACTGGGGAAATCTGAGTTTGTGCGACGAGGAATCTTATCCCGGCTTCTGGACAGACTGGGGTTACTCAAATTACCAATGGTACCACAATGGGTTGCCCATAGCCGGCGAAATCACAAATAGTGTAATGGCAACGGAACCAGGAAGCTACTATGTTGAAATAACCGAAAACGGCTGTACCCAGCAATCAGAAACCTTAACGGTTAACATGAGCTATCCGCCCGATACGGCACAAATTGTTGCTACCGGACCTACCACTTTTTGTGAGAATGAAAGTGTATTGCTTGAAATATCAAATGCCTTGAGTTGTGAGTTTCAATGGACGCTAAACGGCGAGAACATCGAAGGAGCAACAAACCCACAGTTTACAGCTACTGAATCGGGCAAATACAGACTAAAAACCATCAATGGCTATTGCTCAGTAGTGTCGGCCGATTATATTGATGTTATTGTGAACCCTCTACCTATTGACATTGGAGAAAATACACCTATTCCATCATCATTGCCAGAGCATTATTACACTTTTGATGAAAACAATTACGATAGCTTCAACAATTATTCTTTCACATGCTGGGATTTTCAGCCGGCCGATGACCGTAACGGCCTTTTTTGGAAAGCCCGTGATTTTACCTCAGAAAATGTTTTTGGATACTCACCCCATAATTATGCAATGCCCAATGCATTCACTCACACCTTCTGGTTCCGCACCACCACAACACAGGGAGGCGCAATCGTTTCGTTCGTTAACAACCCATGGGGTCCCACTTCACAGGATGCTGTGGTGTATATGTCAGACAACGGAAAACTTCATTTCTGGATGAGTAACGGCGGTTCGGGAGCCGAACTGTCGTCGGTGCAATCGTATAACGATGGAAACTGGCACAGCGTGCTTATCACCCACGAAACCGGAATCTTAATGGAAATAGATGGAGGCGACGAATTCCTGCAGATTTCGACACCTGTGAGCCATGGCAGCTTCAACGGATACTGGACCTATGCCGGGCCACAGGTTCCCGCAGCCGTGTCGTTTGACCCTACATCGGGATATTTCGACGGAGTTCTTGATGAACTGTTGTGTATTAATGAATCGAGGTACATCTTGCGCAATTATCTTGACGACGACCCTGAACTGTCAATTGTACCGTTAGGCGACACAGTACTTTGCGATATGGGCATCGTGTATTTCGAAGTACAAAACTCGCAACTGGGTGTTGAATACCGAGCCTGGAACAATACACTATCCTCATGGCACGGCCCTGCTGTTTCGGGATCAGGCGGAAATATCAGCATCGGCGGGCAGTTGGTGAACCAGACATCGGAATTCGTGTTTTATGCCACCCAAACCGCTACATCGTGCCAAACTATCTTATCAGAAACAATTACCATCGGTGTATATCCAACACTGACACCATCGGTAAGCATTTCGTCGGATGGTGTTAACCCTATATGTGCAGGAACTACGGTTCAATACACAGCCACTCTCCAAAATACGGGCGCCAATCCTGTAATAGAATGGTATGTTAATGGGCTGGCCCAAGGTGTTCACACAATAAATTTCAGTACCATAATCAATGCATCAACCGATACAGTGTATGCTATAGTAACACCCACCTATTATTGTCTGACGGTAGCCTCCGCTCAAAGCAATCATATCGGATTTGAGGTGTTACCCCTGCATAATCCTTCGGTAAGCATAGCGCGAAACCCCGAAGGAATTGTATGTGTAGAAACTACAGTTACATTTACAGCGACAACAGATGATTGTGGTACAAACCCCACTTATTTATGGTATCTGAACGGGGTTCATGTAGGGCTGAACAATCCGGTATATTGGCATGCAGGATGGGATTCGGGCGACGATGTTCATGTTGAGGTAATACCTGATTATGCTTGCGTTGCGACTAATGAGGCAGTGTCGAACAGCGAAACCATTACAATTTCAACACCGCCTGAAGCTGACTATACCATTGTTAGTGGAGGAACCTGCCTTGGCGAAGATATTTGCTTCGAATATTCGGGCGAAACCGAAGGCCTCGATCATGTGGAATGGATTGTTATCAATAATTCCATATACACTTATTATTCAGGTACTGGGCCAATTTGTCATACTCCTTCGGCCGGAATACTTGATATTATTGTAGAAGCCTACGATGTGTACGGATGCTCCGACACTGCATGGTACTTCAGTTATGGACTGGTCGAAGAAGTTTTTCCCGAAGTCAGTATTTCGAGTAATCAAGCCGGTGCAGTATGCCATAATCAAGGTATTGTTTTTAGTGCCAATGTCGAAAATTGTGGTTCAAATCCCCAGTATCAATGGTATCGCAATGGGTTGGAAGTTGGCACAAATCAAGCCGAGTATTTTGATACGGAATTTGCCGATAACGAAGAAATTTGGGTTGTTGTAACTCATAATTTAGCTTGCGCCGATGGAAGCAGTACTGAATCGAACCATATTTTTACCGTAATTCACCCAATGCTTAACGCTGATATTAATATTGCAAGTGGAATATGCACGGGCAATCAGTTTTGTTTTAACTATGATGGAGACCCTGAAAGCATCACAAATATCGCTTTCGAAATAATCGACGGAGGTCCATTCTATATGTTTTATGGATTGGGGCCACATTGCTACACACCCATAAATAGCAGTATTCAATTATCGATGTTAACAATCGACATCTATGGCTGCCTCGACACAGCCTACTACGATTACGTGGTTTCGCCCGGCATCGAGCTGAATATTTTCGACACAGTGTATCACTGCGCTGCTGCCCTGGCCATTTATCACGCACCGGCCGGGTACACTTCTTACGAATGGTCGAATGGGTCGGGTTTTTCATATCTTTCGACGCCTTTCGACGGGTTGTATTACCTTACTGTTACCAACGAAAGCGGTTGTTCCGGTGTTGATTCCATTGTGGTGGCCAGCTATCCTGAACTCAGTTTTGACTGGCCTGACGATACAACCATTTGCTTCGACGAAACCCTGATTATAATGAATCCGTACCCCGAAAACACGCATACCTGGTATGTGGGGTCAGGAATGGGATTTTCGGCGAGTCAGGTTGAGATTGGCTACACCGGCGAAAACCCAATAGACCTGGTACTGTATGTTTCTGACGAAAACTGCATGTATGGCGACACCATGGCTGTTCATTTCGAAACATGCGAGAACATTGCCCCATGGCACAGTAGTTCCTTTAACATGTATCCCAACCCTGCCACAACCGAAATATATTTCGAGCTGAGTGAGCTACCCGGTGATGCCATTGTTTACGATGCTACGGGACGTGTGGTAATGCAAAAACCCCTAACACCGGGCAACAATACATTGTTTGTTGGAAATCTGTCGGAAGGGAGTTACACATGCATTGTTATCACCCAAAGTGGAAATAGATACCGTTCGAGGTTTGTGAAACAATAAAAACAGTAGTTTTGGTAAGACAGCAGTAACATCTACAACAGCCAGAACAGAAAACTGATGGTTGCAAACGACAACACTGTGCTCAGAAAGATATTGCCCACCGATTGTTTATAATCGAGATCGAGATCTCTGACCAGCACTGAAATTAATATCATACAAGGCATTCCGGCCAGCAGCACAACCACTCCAACGGCTGTGCTGTTCATGTGAAGCAATCCTGCCAAACCGGCATATTTCAGCAGCAGAAGGAGTATTGCAGGCACCAGTAATAGCTTATTGAAACTGACAAGATACGATCTGATGTTGGTAAACACACGCAGCGGATTTACCATAGCCAGCACAGCACCCACGTACACCATCGAAATATAGGTGGTGGTTTTCCCAATGTGCGATAGCGGGCTCAAAATGATATCAGGAATAGTAACAGGAAGAAACATAAAAGTAATTCCCGCTGCAAAAGCCATGGTTACCGGATTAAGCAGATTTTTCCATGCCTTGCCACCTTGCCTGTTGCGCGAACTGTAGAGTATAAACACCCCCCAAGTCCAAATCAACGCATTTTGCCCCAGATGAAACATGGTTGCGTAAATAAGACCTTCGCCACCCGGATACAAGGCATTGATGATTGGGAAACCCAAAAACACCACATTCCCAAACATAGCACTAACGCGGTGCAGGGCTGTGTTGTCGCGGCTGAGCCGAAGAATACGCGCCGAAACTCCAGCCATTGCAAAAAACAACACAACACTGCCCATACTCAGGGCTATTACAATGGCAGAGTTTTTAAGGATTTCGGGGTTGGTTTCGTTACCGGCAAATGTGGTGAAAATCAGCAAGGGAAGGGTGATTTTTGTAACCAGTTTCACCATTCCATTGGCAGTATCTTCTTTAATTAACTTTGCCAGAAACGCAACAGCCCCAACCGAAGCCATCAGCGCAAGCATCGCAATCTGTGTGAGAATAATCTGCATGTCGCAAATGTAGTAATTAATGAACATATCAATTCTATTGTGCAACAAACCTGCGCTAAAAAACAACATCAATCCGAAAAATATGCAGATAAAATTTCGTATTCTGATAAAGATATTTTATTTTTAACTGAAATATTAAACACCAGAATATAACCATTGCTATGAAACTAATTTGTCCGTTGCTATTTCTGATACTCTGTGTTCAATTGTTTGCTCAGCCCAAATGGATTGATGCACAATGGCGCAAGGCGCAATATCCCGATGCACTATACCTCGTGGGTTATGCCTCGGAACAAAACAAAGCGGCTACCCAAAGCGAGTTATTACCTAAACTCGAAGGCTTTGCCAAATCGCGCCTCAGCGAATCGGTGCTGGTAAGCATAACCAGTTTAATTGATATGAACCTCACAGAAACCAATTCCGGAGTAAACGAATATGTGCGGAAAAACTGCCTGTCGAACAGCAACATCAGGCTTGCCGGTTTAAAAACCGAGCAATACTACAACCCAAAAACCAAAACAGGCTATGCGATGGTGTACGCAAAAAAAGAAGATGTTGCAAACCTCTATAAAAGAATGATTACCGAAAAAGCAGATGCCATTCATCAAAATACCGTGCAGGCGCAACAACTCGAAAATGCAGGCGACAAAAAAAACGCGCTGAAAATCTACTATCAGACCATGAGTATGTTTCGTGAAGCCGAAGAAGCACAGGCAATATATGTGGCCCTGAAACAAAACATCAACGACGAAGATGCGGCCATTGGCAGGCTGATAAGCTTAAAAAACACCGTGGAAAACGGCATTATAACCATCAGCAATTCAAAACACCTCAGCATCGACGACGCTTGCTTTCTATTGGCTCAGGCTTACTATGTGCAAACCGGCGACATGGCAGCCAGCATCCGACTGACTCCGTTTACCTATCGCGACACCAAAATGGGCAGTGCATTTTCGAGGGCTTTTGCCCGAAGTTTTGAGCAGCAACTCATCACCGAAGCCAGATATGGAATCACCACCCAGGGAAATTATCAGCCGGGCACCGAATCGCAAACGCCCTATACAATTACCGGAACCTACTGGGAAGAAGGCAATACCATTCGTGTTATCAGTGTAATGCGCGATATGAACTATAAAGCCATTGCAGGTGCCGAAATCTGTATTAGCACCTCAGGTCTCGATTCGCTGAAGATTTCGGCACAGCCCGAAAACTTTGTTGACGCCTATGCCGAAATGCAGGTATTCAAAAAAGACGAAGTAATTAATGGCGATTTGCTCACTGAACTATGGACCAACAAAGGCGACGAAAACCTGATTTTTGCAGAAGGAGAACGTATGAAAGTGTACGTAAGGGTTAACAAAGAATGCCACCTCAGGCTTACCTACTACCTTGCCGATGGAAGCAAAGTGTTGCTGCTAAACGACTATTACATTGATGCATCGAAAATTAACAGGGTTTACGAAATTCCATACGAATTCGAATGTTCGCCTCCCTTTGGCACCGAAATACTGCAACTTAACGCACAAACAAGCGCTTTTCCCGACCTAAAAACCTCGATATTCGACGGCTATACTATCATTGAAGAAACAACCGACGAAATTCTTGCAAAAAACCGGGGAATGAAACGGGTTGACGACCCCATACTCAGGTCTGAAAAACGCCTGATTGTTAGTACCATGGCATTTTAATAATTTTGATTGTAGAATTATTTCGATTTATATATATTTGTAGGTAAAATAACGTGTATAAACAATGATTAACCGGTACTCTAACTAAATGTACTCTCATGAAAAAAATTTACACACTCCTTGTATTAAGCTTGATTCCGGTAAGTTTTTTGCTGGCGCAGCGCGCTTTTGAGGTGAAAAATATTGTCCCCGAACAGAAAGCTGACAAAATTTACATCAATTACGAAATTGTAAATTCGAATGTAAATCAGCTGTTTTCCGTTGAAATATCGGTGAAAACCGGAACCGGAACCGGAAGCAATTTTGTTTTGAAAAGCGTTACCGGCGATGTAGGCGAAGCTGTAGTGGGTGGAAAAAGCACCTACCAGGCTGTGTGGGATGTGCGTAAAGATCTCGACAGGCTCACCAGCGCCGAATTTACCGTGGTGGCCAATCTCACCAAAGACAACAGCGTGGTTGAGAAACCACAAAAAGAAGAAAAACCGGCCAAGGTAAAAGAAGAAAAACCTGTGGTGGTTAAAGAAACCAAGCCAATTTCTGACAATCAAAAATTCAGTATTCTCAGATACGACAAAGAAAACAAAGGACAATGGTTTGCGGCAGTAGAAACATGGGGTATTAAAGGCGGGTACCGGGGAAAGTGGGGGTTTGGATTGCTTGCAGGACAAGATTTAAGTTGGTTTGGTGAATTTACACTGTTGGCTGATGTATCGAAAAGCCTGATTAGAAAACGTAATTTCCAGTGGAGCATATATCCGGTTTTTGGATATACAACCGCTACCGTTAGCGGGTATGGGCAATGGGTTTCAGTTTATGATGAATGGGGCAATTATTTGTACGAAATGTACGTTGACGAATATTGGGAAGAGAAGCAGCCGTCTTACGCAGTTGGTTTAGGCACTGATGTATGCATTGGTCACCTGTATTTCAATATTGACCTCTTTGTTGATAAAGCATCAGATTTAAGACCTTTTGCCGGTATCGGCTGGCGTTTTTAACGTAACAGATTACTATCATGAAAAGAATCGCTTTCATTGTTCTTCTGGTTTTGATATCCGGATTGCTGTTTGCGCAAAACGACAACGACAAAACCCAAACCTCGAAAAGCAGCAGTGGTACCTTCGAATTTTCGATTGGCACAGAACCTGCCGCCGACACAGCCAGCTCCGGTATGATGAATTTTAAAATAGGCCTGCCTCCCGAAGACAAAACACCACCCGAAATTACGATTACATCTCACGATACGACACGGGGCTTTAAACCTGTTTATAAGCAAAAAGAAATTGTGGTTACCGGAAAAGTAACCGACCAAAGCGGAATTTTCGAGGTGCTGGTAAACGAACAGGAAGCATATATCGATTCTGAGGGAAATTTCTCGGTGAGTATTCCAATGACGATTGGCGAAAATCTCATTACGGTTGAAGCCACTGATATAAAAAGAAATCGTGCTGTGCTTGAATTTTCGGTCGAGCGTCAGTCTGACCAGCCAATAGTCGATAAGAAACCTGAAGTGCCGGCTACCCTTATACCTGAATCGAACTATTATGCACTAATTATAGGAAACGAAACCTACGAAGACCCCGAAATTGTAAAGTTATCGAATCCGGTGAGAGACGCCACACAGTTCTATGAAGTGCTGATAAACGAATATACTTTTGATAAAGACAAAGTTACATTGCTCAAAAACGCAACCTACAGGCAGATGATTGTTGCCTTCGACAATTTGAGCAATTCGATACAACCGGAAGATAACCTGCTGATATTTTATGCCGGACATGGGTATTGGGATGAAGAAAAAAAGCTGGGTTACTGGCTGCCGGTGGATGCCGAAAAAAGCAATACGGCGTTCTGGATTCCCAACAGCCGCATCAGCGATTTTTTGAAAGCCACCAATTCGAAGCACACCATTCTGATTGCCGATGCCTGCTTCAGCGGCAGTATTTTTAAAACCCGGGTTGCCTTCAACGATGCACAGCCCGCCATTAACCGCCTGTACGAAAAACCCAGCCGTAAAGCCATGACCAGCGGGAACCTGAAAGAAGTGCCCGATGAAAGCGTTTTTATTCAGTACCTGATTAAGCGATTGGACGAAAACGTTGAGAAATACACCTCGGCTGATATGCTTTTTTCAAGTTTCAGGCAGGCCGTACTCAACAACAGTCAAACAGAGCCGCAGTATGGCACCATTCAAAACACCGGCGACGAAGGCGGAGAGTTTATTTTTATCAGAAAATAGATAATTAATTCGTAAAGACAACTATTTGTTTAGGTTATTAATGATTTTAAAATATATGGACAGTTAAGAAATGATGAAAGTAATAATTAGAACAAAACCACAGTACTAATTTTAAAATTTGCACAAATACATAATTATTAAATAATGATAATGAATCAGAGAATAAAATTGGCTTTAATGCTGGCAATCATATTTTTTGTTTTTAATTCATGCGCCACAATTTTTTTAGGCACAAAACAAAATGTAAGTATCGATTCCAATCCACGGGGTGCCGATGTTTATGTAAATGGGAATAACATTAATAAACAAACCCCATGTAAGATTAAAATCACAAAGAAGAACCCCGATACAGAATATAACAATAAAAACGAGGTAGTTTACATATTAAAAAAACCAGATTATTATGACTCCGAATATCGTGATAAGTCGAAAGTTCACTGGTTAATAGCCTTGGATTATTACTTGGGTATTGTTCCAGGCTTGGTTGATAACGCTACAAAAGGACATAGAATATATAAGGAAGACGTTTTTGTTGATTTGCAACCCCTAGAGAAAATTGATGATACAGGGCCTCTAATCTCGATTATACAACCACATGTTAATCGCGGTTTTAAGCTGGTTGAGCAAAACAGCCAAATTACCATTCAGGGGAATATTATTGATGAAAGCGGGGTTTTTGAAGTTTATATAAATAAAGAAAAAGTACAACTCGCAAATAATGGAGACTTTTTGAAAACGGTAATATTGAATTTGGGTGATAATTCTTTCATAATTACAGCTACCGACACAAAGAAAAACACAACAGTTGAAACTTTTATTATACAGCGTCAAGAAAACCTGGCTCAGCGTCAAGATAATTTTAACAATAACAACTCCGTAATTAAAAACAACGAACAAATCAATGTATCTGGTAAGTACTATGCACTTATTATCGGGAACAATATATATCAGGATCAAACAATTACTTCGCTCGATGAACCTATTAGCGATGCCACAAGCTTATATGAAGTATTAACAACACAGTATTTGTTTGAGCCCGAAAATGTTAAATTTCTAAAGAATGCCAATTATATTGAAATGATCGAAGCATTTGATGATTTGAATAATTTGATAACGCCAAACGATAACCTTTTAGTTTTTTATGCAGGGCATGGATGGTGGGATGAAAATAGAAAACTGGGATATTGGTTGCCATGCGATGCAAAAAAAGGCAATACTGCCTTTTGGATACCTAATAGCCGCATAAGCGATTATATGGGCAGCATAAAATCAAAACATACGTTGTTAATTGCCGATGCCTGTTTTAGCGGGAGTATTTTTAAAACAAGAAGTGCATTTGCCGATGCTCAACCTGCAATAAATAAGCTCTACGACTTGCCAAGTAAGAAAGCCATGACCAGCGGTAATCTCAAAGAAGTTCCCGATAAAAGTGTGTTCTTGCATTATTTAGTGCAGCGCCTCATTGATAATAAAGAAAAATATATATCGTCCGACGTGCTCTTTGCCAGTTTCAGGCAAGCAGTTCTGAATAATAGTCCAACGGAACCGCAATACGGTACCATTCAAAACGCCGGCGACGAAGGCGGTGAGTTTATTTTTATCAGGCGCTAGCCGTTTGCATTGTATGTTGCTGATTGCAAATGTGGGTGGGTATTTTTATAATTTCGAAAATTAATTCCACTTTCTTTTTTGCTTTATTTAAAAAAACACTAATATTGCAGTCCGAATTTGTGTAGCAAATTTCAGGTCCCATAGCTCAGTTGGTTAGAGCACCTGACTCATAATCAGGGGGTCCTAGGTTCAAGCCCTAGTGGGACCACTCTCCGCGAAAGCGGATGTTCTTTTTAAAACCGGTCCTATAGCTTAGCTGGTAGAGCACCTGACTCTTAATCAGGGGGTCGAAGGTTCGAACCCTTCTGGGACCACAAACACTACAAGCCTGTTCTAATCAGGTTTTTTTATTCTACGTTACTCTGCTGCAAATCATTGGTAAATCATTTTTATTTTGCCTTATGTCCTTTTTTGTGCTTTTTCTTCCTTTTTCTTACACTTTTGTTGGTGCAAATTTGGAGCAATTTTTTATGTTTGTAAAGTTTTATAGTGCAAATTTAGAGCAAACATTTTATGGCAAAATCAACAATTATTTTAGATGTCCGTTATAAATCAAAAGATGGCAAATATCCATTAGTTCTAAGAATAAAACATAATTACACATCAACAACGCTGCAGTTGCCACATAGAATTAAGCCTCTTGATTGGGATGGCAGTAAAATCAAGAAAAGTTGTGACTACTATAATGTGCAGCAAGAGAATTTCAATATTATTGACTTTCAACAAAACTTTGATAATTTCTTACTGAAATTAATGAACGATGAGAACATCAAGGCTTACTCTGCCAAAAATCTGAAGCAGATGTTCGTTGCAGAGAGAACCAGAAAAGGCATTGCGTTTTTCGAACAGTTATTTGACGCACACATCGAAAATAAAATGCAAAATAATCCGGGGGCTAAAACACATCAAAGCTATTCTAACACAAAGAATTTATTGATTGAATTTAGCGGCTCCGACATAAAGATAAATAATATTGACAAGGCATTTATCGAAAAGTTTGAGCTGTTCTTAAAAAACAAGAATCACAAAATCAACACCATTGCGCTTCACATGCGTAACATCAGGGCAGTATATAATTATGGTATTTCAATTGGTGCCGCAGATGTTCATCAATATCCCTTTCGACACTATAAAATAACGAGACAAAAAACGATGCACCGCACCGTGGTTCCGTCAGACCTAATACGCATATTCAATTATTCCGGCTCCGATACAGAACAACGAAGCATTGATTTGTTCAAATTGAGTTTTTATTTAATTGGTATCAATTTCAAAGACATGCTATATGCCAAAAACTCTGATATTTACAATGGACGACTGTATTATCGTAGAGCCAAAACCGATAAGCAAATTTCGGTTAAAATATTGCCAGAAGCGCAAGCCATTATTGACAAATACAAAGGACACAAACACATGCTCAAATTTATGGACTACAAGCTCAGGCATGCTAAGGCTAATCGCTCCACACACATCCACACAGATATTATACGCAATGTGAACAAGCATTTGAAGGATGTTTGTAAAGACCTTGACATTAATGTTAATTTAAGTACTTATTACGCCCGGCACACATGGGCTACAATTGCACGTAAATGCGGTGTTCAATTTGATGTTATACACAATGCATTGGGACACTCAAACAGTGATGTTACTGCCATTTATGTTGAATATGACAGCGACATGATAGATGAAGCCAACCTCAATGTAATCAACTTCGTCAATAAGCAAGTTTTAAGTTAAATCAATTATTTTGGTTTTTTCGGGGTCTATGTACTTAGCAAGCCTATTGTCGAATACCACAAAATGCAAATGTGGGCCGGTTGATTTGCCGGTATTGCCGGTAAGAGCAATCATATCGCCTTTACGTACCTTTTGGCCTATTTTAACCAATTGCTTCGACAAATGACAATAACCCGTAATATACAATCCATGATTGATACGTAAGCCAACCCCACAAGAACCATCGACCCAAGCTCCGGCCACTACTCCATCGGCAGGAGAAAAGACAGGAGTACCTATTGGCACTCCAATGTCGATTCCATTATGAAATGTTCCCTGTTGTTTTGTTACCGGGTCGGTTCTATAGCCAAATGGACTTGTAATTGGTGCCTTGCGACCAACCAATCTCACTTTGCTTCGTTTTTGCAGTTGTCGTATTATAAGCAAAATTGTAGGGATTGTTATCAGAGATATTCCTGCCCCTATTAGTATTTCCTTATGTTTTTCGATAAAACTCATGTTAAAATATTTTCATTTCGCCACGGCCTCCAAAGCGGTTTTTGGTTCCAAAGGATGAAACCACTCCACCTTTTGCGAATAAAACACAATCAATTAGATGCTCAAACTCTTTTGCTCCTCTGAACTTGCCCTCTTTGGTTACTTGAAACACGTAGATTCGCATATCGTTGTGATGCCTTTTATGGGTCTCAACATCTTCGGGCTGTAGATTAAGTGTTTGAACTGAATCGAAAATTACTATGTCGTATTCGCTCATGTTTGCCGGTATTGTTTCGGCAATAATCAAATTATCGCTCACAGCATTGAATCTGCGCAGCTTTTCCTGCATGGTCTGATTTATTCCCTCTTCTCTGCTGATGTAGAGGACTTTCTTTCCTTGCTTCGAAAATGATTTTGCCATTTTGATAGCCAAACTGCTTTTTCCACCACCCGGCTCTCCGTATATCATTATGCTACCACCTACGGATGGATTGCCGATTACATGCTTCAATTCAGAATCGAGAGCCATGGTTTCAAACTCCATTTTAACGAGTTCGCTTGCACTCATAGTTTCCCCGAAGCCACGTAAGCCGGTATATCCCATTTGCAATTCTTTTTCAAGACCAAAAAGGCAGCAGTCGGCAAAGCCTTGCAATGATGTTTCCGGTATTTCTAAAAGCTCATTTTTTCCATCAAGTTTTTGGAGATTCTTACCGATGAAGTTAATCGTATCAAGATACTTTTTCTCAACCAACCCTTTATCAAGAGATTTTTTAATATCGCTTTGCAATTTGGCCGCCTTGGTATCAATATCGCTTTTGCCAAGCAAATTCATGTAACGGATAATGAACCCAACAGAGCGCATTACTCTTTCTGAACTACCAATTTTTTTGAACCTGTCAACGTCATCAATGGTAATTTCAGCAGCACCGGCCTTTTTGCTTTTTATTTCTTCGATTACTGAATCGAGCCTTTTTTCGATTTCTTTAATCTCATTTACAAATACGGATGTTGCCCTGATTTTTTTAGTAAGTATTGCCTTTCTAATTGCCACCATCAAGGCAATTAATTGCTGTACTGTTTTTGTTTTTTTGTGCATCGAAGCGAATCTTCGAATAAATGGGATTTCAACTTCAAGACTTTCGACATACTTCGTGTTGTCATTTTTTGTTGGTTTTACAACTTTCGCTGCCTTGGTTTTTCTCGGCTTATTTACTTCTGCGCTTTGTTTTTTGGGAGAAAGTTTTTGTGCCGGTTTTGCCGTTTTTTTTGCCGTTAAGCTTCTTGTTTTGCGTTTTGGCTTACTGCGCTGTGGTTTTGCTTCATTTTTTTTTGAGCCAACCGCCTCGTTGAGCTTCGTAACAAACAGGTCTATATATTCTTTAATGGTCTCATCATCATCATATAGGTCGATGTTTTCGGCAACAAACTCAAACTCGCTTTGATTTAATGCTGCAGGGAGCTTAATGTTGATTTGCGGATATTGCTCCACAATGTTCTCTTTAGTAATTCTCATAGGTGTAGTTTTTTAGTTATTTATAAGCATTAATAGTTTCTTCTTTGCCGCTGCTTTTGCTTTGGCAATACGTATTCGTTTCTCTTTGTCGTTGGTAACGATGACACCGGTTTTTACATCGCCTGTTTTACTTTTTTCGTCAATTACAATGTATTCATCATTTCTTACGTCTGTCCATGCTTTGAATCCATTAATATGATACGCTGTTTTTATTGCAGACACAAGGCCATTGTGCAAGTCATAAAGAACGCTTCGCTCCTCTGCTTGCGGATAAACACCATGATGAAAGTAACCACCAGATACTAAATAATTGTTTTCTCTATTGCGTATTTGTAGTTTATCATAAACATAAGTTTCAAAGCTTCTTGCAAACATTTCAACCGGATCGACCCAATAATTTGATTTTTGCTTATTACTTTCAGTATAGAATTTTGACCGGTGAGTCATGGTTACATTAGAATGATTGACAGATGTTCCATCCTCATTGATTTTCAAACCAAATATCGCATAGCCCATAAGTCTCAACATTTCTTTTTTCACTCCAACTTCTGAATTAATTATTTTGCGAATCACTTCTACTAAGTTGTCGGTATATAGTCTTCTTCTGCTTTTTGCATTTTCGTACCTATCAATGTAGTAATCATCATAGAGCTTGTTCCTTGCCCATTTCGACAGAAACATACCATTATTGTTGAAATCAAAAAGATAATTGTCGAGAAAATGTCCCCACTCGTGGCAAACACATCCATCCCCACTGCGCTTTGTTAGATTAATCACTTGCAGCGTTGGGTAATAAGTTGCCATTGCAACCCCACCACGCCCATACGCACCAAAACCAATGCTCAAGCCTTTATTGATAACATGCTGATTTAAGTCTAATACCTCGCACAAATCTGCAATTGCGCTCACAAAATGCCGTATATGCTCTTTGGCTTCATCATCTTTCACATAGTTTCCAAGCGTTATCCCAGAGAAACCCAAGTTATTGATGATGTCGTTTTCGTTAACTTCTAATATCTGTAAGCCCCCTGTTCTCTTGATGTAATCTAAGGGCTTGCCTGAATTGATTTTTAACTCTGATTTTGTGCTTGACTTCCTTTGCTTTTTGATGCCTGCCCATGACCAATCGGGTTCGTGTGGTTTGCAACTCCAAGGCAGCCTGTCATCCCTTAGTGAATCTTCTTTTTCAGCAATCCATCTGTTAACAACAGTTTCAACATACTTCACATAAGTCTTTATGTCTTTTTTTTGATAATACTCGCTTAAGTACCCACCGGTAAATGGACAAGATTTTTTGTGATATTCAGTAAGGTCTGCAATCGTTTGTATTTTATAAAGTTTTTGTAGGTTTTCTTTTCGTAACCCAATGTATCCGTCAATTTGTTTTTTGTATTGTTCGTAATTTTCCTTTGCTTTTTCGACACTCAAACCATTATATCTGATAGCGTTGCTGTATTTTTCGGCAGCTGCTTTACTGCTGCTATTATACCCTCTAACAGCATAGAGAGTATATATAAAATTAATTGAGTAGTATTCCTTTGCAATTGCTTTGTGACTGAAATACCTATCAGGCTCCTCGTTATATGTGTCGGCAATAATTTTCTCGTACAAATATGTTATGGTTGGTGCATTGTCTTCTAACTGTTTCAGAGATATTGATGCCTCAAATAATTGTCGCAGTATTTCAGCGGTTTTGATATATATCGCACGATGCTCTACGGTGTTTTTATTTGGTTTCGAAATAAATGATTCTTGTAATTTAACTTTCAAGTATGCAGCTCCAGGCTCTGTTCCTTTTTCGACTTCGGCATCAATGTTTATTGGAGGCAACACTCTTTTCTTCTGTACAATTTCAATTGCAGTTGCTTCGTCTTTTTCAATGTTTTCAATATCGCTTATTCTCAAGAGAACACCGTATGCAGCCCTTTCTTTTCGACTGCGGCCGGTCCTAATACCTGCATCTTTAAACTGCCTTTTTTCTTGCTGTTTTTTTAGCCGTTCTTCAACCTTATCGGTAAGGCTACCAAGTCCCAACTTCAAGGCAAATGTATCTATTATAGCCCTACTCATAGCACCTTGATTTTTTTGTGCATTCCTGTAATGGTTGCCAAATTGAGTAATTTGATTTTCGCTGCTGCTTTTGCTTTGGCAATACGTATTCTCTTTGTTTTTTCATCGGTTGTAGCGGATGCCTTTACTTGCTCATTTTTTCTCTGCTCAAACAAATCTAAATCTTGCTTATAAATGCGCTCTGCTTTTTGTATCAAACTACTCTTATTCGACTTGGGCGCATCTTGCTCAACATATTGGTCGTACACCGATTGAGATAATAATATTGAAATCGAATGTGCTTCTGCCAGATGATTCAGAACAGTATTCATGTTATCTTTAGCAAAATATGCTATCATTTTATCACTTCGTTTCTCGAAACCATCTCTTATGTTGTTTGAAAACTTAATGATTTTTGGGTCTTGGTAAATGTGCATAAACTGCTTGTTAGCCGGAACCGATATATAATAATCGTTTCCATTATAACCAGCATAATACATAAGGACGAACTTCCCATCGGACGTTGCCACAGATGCATCTTCCGACATCCCATGAAGTATGTATTCTTTTGCCTTTTGAATTGGCACTGTTACAAATCTTTCTTTTGTGTTTTTGAATGGGTCGTAATTTTCAGGCAGCAATATTCCTTTCTTTATTGAACCATCATCGGTTGTGTAAGATATTAGCTTGCCGGAACTATATTCGGCATACCCTTGCAAAATATTGCCTGTAACAATATATGCCGTTCTACGAGTTGAGCTTGACTTCTTAGTGTATTCGCTCCAATTAGACAAAACTTCATCATCGGCACCATACCTCATGCTTGCCGATAGCCCCATGACTTGCATTAATAGTTTGCCGGGGTCACCCGACAATGGCAGGTCGATATATTTATCGGAATTGGCAATGGCTATTTTGATTTTTATTGCTGATGGCGCAAATGGGTTAGGCTTTTTGTCATCAATAGTTACACCCACGCAAATTGCTTTAACAGTTTCGTTAAAATATGTTGGATAGTTCAATGCCTTTCCAACATAGAAGAAATTAAGGAATTGATAAATATAAGAGAACTTATTGCTTGCTTTTTGCTTTTCTATATTCTCGGATTCCTCTCTCGCTGATTCCAATTCTGATGTACGTTTTTTGTAGTACTCTTGCTTTTCGCTTTGGTTTTTTTGCGCTAAATATTTTTTCTCTAAGTGTATTGAAGATTGCAGTTTTTCGTACTTTTTGTTGATTTCTTCAATATCCTTATCAAACAGATTTTTCAAAAATGTTCGGGCATTCTCAATAATATTTTTCTGCAATTCCTTTGCATCTTCTCCTTTAAGGTTTTTATTGATTAAGTTATCTAACTCCTCTTTTGTAAATGGCTTTTTCAATACATTTACCTCACACTTTTCGAGATAGGTATTTTCAGAAAACACACTTGAACCATCTTTGCCTTGTATTGTGGTAATTTTATCAATAGTTGTAGCGTCTAAATTCATTGCTTCAACCTCTAAGTCGTACTGACCTGATTGCTTCAAGTATTCAACATAGTCATTATATCGCTCTAAAATTTCATTGTAAAATTGCTCTTGTTGTTCAATTGACAGAACCGCAACTCTCCCTGATACTTTAGAAGCAGCATTGTCAACTACATTCCCCTTTTCGTTGTCCTTATTAAAGCCCAAAGGGTCTCCAATTATGTCATTCAACAGGGGCATCTCCATCAAGTATTCAGTAACAACTTTATCGCCATATTTATTGAGAAAATCATCAACCGATAATACATTTTCTGATTGCTTCTGATTGCTCGTTGTGTTTGCATCCAAGCTTTTCAGCTTTTTTCTAAGCATCATCATCAATCGTTTTTCGGCAGGAACAGTTGAACTAACATAGTCGTATATTGGCTTTAGTATTTGACCTGTTCGATTAATGCGCCCTCTTTTTTGCACTTCTCTGTTTATGTCAAGCTCTGGCTGCAGTATAATCATCACTCGCTGCTTAACCTTTTCGGCCGGCACTTTATTTGTTGGAATAGCATGAGCAGATGCACCCGTAGAACCGGATTGATTGATTAGCAGACAATCTATTTCATTGTTGTTGAATTTTCGGAACCCATCATTCGCTAAAATCTTTTTTCTATTCAGCAAAACACCCGAATTGGTGCCATCAATAATTTGCACCTCGTACTTCCGTCCTGTTACTTCATCGCAGCTATACCCTGCTGCCCTGATAGTGTCTTTAATTACATCTATTGGGCTGATTGATATTCCAGTCGATATTCGGTGTATTTTGGCCAATATGGACGAATAGAACTGATGCGCTTCCGGGCCTAGCTCATCAATGGTAAACAGTTTTTGTGCTCTCTCTCCATTGGGAGAGATGACAGTGTATTTCATCACACCATCAAGCCCCTTTTGCAATACACTGCGAAAATCAATATCAATCGTATCTCCAACACTGCCCAAGTCATCAAGAAATGTCTCCATTGTTGACGAAAAGGCAATTATCGGCTTTTTCCCCTGCTCAAGTCTCTGAATGGCTAATTCTGCAACACTCCTTGCTTTGAGCGAAAACAATATTTGATTTATTACCTGAAATACCTTTGAGAAATATGGTTGATTGTCAACTCCTGCCTGACTTGTTCCTTTTCTCTCCTCGACTTCCTTTCCCTCTGCCGCTGCTACTTTGTCCATTTTCGCAACAATATCTGAGATATAGGTAGTTTGAAACTCTATGATATCACGCAATACCTCTGTGATATTATCAAACACTGATTTATGTTCAATCTCTTTTTCAGTCAGCACAATGTAATTTACTTCGACACCCTCAAAGCTTCTTTCACGCCTTATCATTTGACCCTCTGATACTAATTGAGCAGACAATATTTCCTGTAGTGCAACTCCACCTTTTGTTATTGCTTCAACCAATTCTTCCTTTGTCATATTTGCCTCTGATATTGAGGTTTTCATGGCATATATAGGCATGTTGTCGGGTCGCTTGGCAAATGTTGCAGATAAAAAAACAACGCCTCGACAAGCCGATATAACGCTTTGGAGATACTCACCTGTTTTGCTTGAGCCTGATGCATTGTGAGATTCGTCTAAGATGAGCAAATTGTTTTGGGCTGTTGCTCGTAGAAATTCGGGCTTAAGCGGCTTTTTGTCTGATGATGAAAATTGACTGTAAGTTGAGCAAATGAAGTCGTACCCAGAAAGGTTTTTCGACTTAAATACACTGTCTTGCTGTGGCTTTGGGAGTGCTGAATACACTACATTGCCATCGCTATCCTTTATGTCTGTTTTGGCCTCTTTTCCGTTTACAATAAAAGGAACCAGAGAACCGGAGCCAATATCTGACAAGTCTCTGTAAATATCAGTAAATAAATTAGGTTTTTCGCTAATAAATATGGGTTTCATGCCTTTATTACAGCCATATCTTATCATGGCAGCAGCAACCCTACCTTTACCAATGCCGGTTTGGTCTCCAATTATCATTCCCTGCTTCTTGACCTCAATATTGTATATTGCCATTGCCACAGCATCAACCTGTTCAGCAGACAAGGCTCGGCAAAGTTGTAATTCTGTGTAGTTCAGCTTCTCTGAAACATATTCATTTAAGTCTTTACCCACTTTTATTTCAACAATTCTGGCTGCAATATGGGTTTCGTATCCCATGCTGTCAGGAACAATCGTATCAAGTATTGTACACACATCTGCTGCCGGCACATACGCCATGCCTAAATTTTCTAATTCGTCAATACTACCTCGGTAATAGGCAATTACATCTTCAATTGAAAATTTATATAGCTTACCGGTTTTTAATGCTGTGCCTTGTAATTCGAATTGAGATGCCTTTGCAATATTAGGCAAATTTAATCGGAGCCAAATTTTGGCATTACTAACAAGTATTTTTACATAGTGTTGACTTGGTAATTTGATTTTGCCCAATCCTGATGAATATTTAACTTTTTTGTGCATATTTTTAGTTTTTTTTATTTGACTTTATTGTTTTTTTATTTATCTTTGTTGTCTGAAATCTCTTGTACTTGGGACGCTGTTTTACAGACTTTGCCTTTAATCCTACAAGAGATTTTTTTATTTGTGCATATTCAATGCTATAATGTAACACGTCCATGCTTTGTATTTCTAATGTAGGAATGATGAAATTATGTAATTTATTATTTATTATAATTTTTGCTCTAAAGTTCCAAAATCTCAACCCTTTCATTTTAACATGATTAGGTTTTAGCTTATAGCTGTGAGATTCAAATTTTGCAGTTTCTAATAAGCGTGGCAGATATTGTATTGCTGTGGCAATTATGTTGTCAATTTTTATTATTTTACCATTTTTGTTTTTCCTACCATAAATTGACTTTTTCCTTCCAATTGATGTAAACTTAATGATAATGTTCGCATCAGCATTTGTAACGCTATGCCCTGCTATGTTTTCATTATAGTATTTGTTGATAATACTGCTTATTTTAACATCACTTACTCCTAAATATTCATTATTCACTTTCAGTACTTCTGTCTGAATGTAACCCTCAAGTTTTTCAATTTGCAGCAACTTTAATTTCGCTTTTGCTTTTGCTTTTGCAATGCGTATTTTTTCGTCTTTAGTTTTATCTGCTCTCTCGGATTCATCCCCAAACACTCTATGCCAGAGAGCATCGAAGTTCCCGACAACCTCGCTTAGCACATTGTTTTTCAATGGGGCAACTCCCTCAATTATTTGCTTTCTTCCATTGATGAGTATCAAGCGCACGTTAAAACCGGTTCCTTGTCGTGAGTACAATTTATGGCCATCAATCAAAACAACATCTTCCACATTATAGTGAGAATACAGATAGTTGAACAATAATCTGTTTTTGCCGGCCTGTGTGCGCCCATGCTCATCCCATTCCGTGTGTCCCCCGATGATTATTGCAGCCCTGCCATCATCTTTCATGGTATCAAGCGCACGCAAAGCCATTAGGTGGTCGAGAGTTTTTATTGGGTAGCCATCGTAGTTTTCTGCATTCATCAGGCTGCCAAATGGTGGGTTGGTAATTACACCATCGAATTTTTTGTAATATTCAATAAACGGATTTGTTGCATCAACTCTGGTTACATTCTTATATGGCTGATGCTTTAAATTTTCAAGCCTTACATCATCGAGTTCGTTTACTATTACCTGATGATAAGGGATTGCAATTGTTAAAAGCCCATTGCCGGCAGACGGTTCAAAATACAAGCCTGATTCAGAGTGATTCTGATGCACATATAGGCTCGCAACACAACTAATGGGTGCCGGTGTTGAGTATTGCTGAAATAATGTTGATTGCGAAGTTCTATGTGATAGATTTACTTGTTGGTAATATAGCTCTACAATTTGTTGGTACTTTTCGTAATTTGTAAATCTACTATTGTTTGATATTTCTCTGGCTATGAGAACAACAGCAAGCTCTGTCATTTCCTTTACGAGATTCTTGTTGTATATAGTAAATTCCGCTGCAAGTTTTTCTATGGTTCGCTTGTTATGCTTTTCACCATTTTTTAACTTGGACAAAATAGCTTGGCAATATTCAAATCGTCTATCACTCATTTTTTAAATTTCAAACAACAGCCCCCACACCATAAAAAGTTTTCTTTCGACAATCGTTATGTTTTTGGGATTATACTTCCCAATCGGAGCAATGGCTTTTACTTTTCTGATTTGAAAAGAACTTGGATTTATTTTAGCTTCTAACATGCCTCCCAAATAATTCGCAAATATTTCTTTTGCCTTTTGGATTGCCTCTGCTTGCGTTTTTGCGGCAAACTCTTTTATCTTGTGTTCGCCATGCTCGTAACCATAAGCAAATAAAACATATTCTTTAGCTGTGCCTCTCAATCCTTTTTTAGTGGTGGTTTTCTTTGCGGCTGGTTTTCCGGTTTTCTTAACAAACATTTTATAGAGATATTCATAAAAGTAACGGCCTGTGGATCCGCTGCCGGTTGATGGTTTTTTATATCCCGTTATCTTAGCTAATTTGGCTAAATATACTGCATCTGATAATGAACAATCTGCATCGCTGTCGCCAGTAAATTTTATTCCGTATTCCTTTGCCTTCGCATAGGCTTCTGCTTTGCTCATTTTTTGGTTTGTTGTTTTTATTGTTTTCATATTATTTCCTGTTAATGATTCTCTTTTTTCTTCTTTTTTGTACTCCCGAATTCCTTTCTCAATGCAGCGTTTTACCCATGTTAACTGCGACGATACAGTTTCGAAGATGTTGTTGATGTTGTACCGTTCTTTAATAAGTTTATTCTTGTAATCTTCGTAGTATGCGATTGTTACAAATTGATTTTTATACTCAATCGGTTTAAATTCATAAACACTCTCCCATGTGCCGGAATATTCAATGGCGAATATATCGTTGTCGGCTGCAAACTTGATGAGTTTGTTTATCTCATCTATTCTTTTGATGATGCCTTTGGGCAATGTCTTTTTTGCTTTATTCATGGCTTATGCAGTTAATATATCCAATGTTCCGTTTTTACCCAACAGCTTCAATATATAGCTGCCGGTTATACTATTTAGATTTGATGTCATTTTTTCTATTGTTTCATAGTCAGGCCCTGTGAGTTTAGTTCTCCATCCAAATCCCATGTTATAACATGCCACAACCTTGTCAAGCCTGATAGTTTTGTTTTCGGTGAAGTAGTCAATAAGCAAGCGCAGGTACAAAGTCCCAATGAGTATATTTAATTCCGGTTGCTGCAAGTCGCTTGCAGTTACTTGCAATCCATATTGGTTCATGTATTGCATTTTGAGTATTGTATCAAGTCGATTGCCAATATGCTTTCTCAGCATGTATTGTATTTCGCTTGTGAGCAAATTGTTCGTATGTGCGAGATGAAGTAAGTCGGTTGCAGAGGTTGTGTTAATCTGCATCAATCCATAGCTGTTACCGTTCACTGCATTGTTACCACCTCTTGATTCTATGAAGATGAACGAAAGCACCAAGGCTTCCGGCACGGCTGTTGCTTTGCTGATTTTTGCAATTGATTTACCGTATTTGTTATTGATTTCGATTAATGACTTTTGAATTGCCGGTCTATCAGATTCCTTGTAATACTGCAATTGCGTTGCAGGTATTTTAATATTAATAGCAGCTACAAACGACAATCCATTGGTTCCTCTGACAAAATTGATTGACGGACGTGATAAACCTTTCTTGATAGTTAGCTTATAAACACCATACCCAACCGATATACCGGCCATCACACTTACAAGCCCTATCATTATGTCCTTCCAATTTGCCATATATCAGTTTTATCATCATTTTAATAAAAAGGCAAGGCTCCCCATAGCCTTGCCACAAGCTATTTCACAACGGTTATTACACGGCTGTAAGAAATGCTTGTTTTCGGATTCTTGCATGTTATTGTTTGCAGCAATTGCCTTTTTTTAAACAACCTCCATTTGCCTCTGTGGACAACTTGCAACAATGTATCAGTTACGTTATAATTTATTTCAGCGGATCGCTCCTGAATATTAATTAATCCCGATATGTGAGTAAATGTGTCATTGTATGTAAAAGCCATTAATGTATCTAATGCTTCATTGCTGCTTATTATCGTATCATATATTGGCACATAAACAGTATCTGATGTGTTACTTATTGTTTGGGATATGCTTTGAACCTGTCGAAGTTTTATCTTCAAATCATCAATGTCCTTTTTTAAAGCAGGAACTAAGACTTCTTTCAATTCTCGCTTCTCTAACATCAAAACTGAATTTTGTTTAGCGATTTGGCCGCTTTTTGTTTTGTATGTTTTAACTTTTTCGTTGAGAGCAATAACATTGCCGGTCTGTCTGTCGTAATCTCGCTTTAATTCAATGTATTCATGCGATAAATACATAAACATTCCTGCTATTATTAGCAGTGTTACGAAGATTCTTACTTTATTTTTCATGTCAAACATAGGCGACTAACTAACTTTCATTTCTCCTGATGCAATTCCTGATGCCTTGGCCAATGCCTGTATTGCTGCATGAGCATATTCTTGTGGCTTTGATGTGAATGGATTTACTTTTTTGGCAGCGGCCATTATAACGCTTAACAATATAGTTACAAAGGTTTCGCCAATTACTCCATCTGTACCACCAGAAGCATCTATTTGCTTCTTATAAGCAGCATTTTTCGAAAGATACTTTTGTATTTTTACGATGCCGGAACTCGTGAAGCTGTATGTCTTCCCCTCTACATTAAGCGACTGACGATTGTAGCTAATATACTGAAGGGTACTCATGCCTGTAGGCGTTGTTTGCGAAGACGGTGTTGTTTGGGGAGGCAAAACCCAACTCTGGCCATTGTCGTCATTCTGGCCGTTATTATTAAGTTGTCGCATCTGATTGCGTTTGCGCACAATGCCATATATAGCCAATCCACTGCCTGTAATTACAGCAGCAATTAAACCTCTCTTAACCCATTTGTTTTTAAGTATTTCAGCTATTTTCATCTCTTAAGAATTTTATTATATTCAATTATTCCGTTTACTATGCCATCAATGTATTTGCCTCGCACAGAATCGTTGGCAATAAGCAAACAATCACTGTATGTTGTCATAAAGCCAAACTCGATAAGTACAGCAGGGCAGTTTGTTTGCTTCAGCACGTAGAACCACGCTTCTTTGTCGGGGTCACCATCCTTGTAGTCTGTTCTCCAATTAACCAATGGCAACGACTTTTTAATCCCATTGTATATTAGCGTTGCTATCGTATCACTTCGTGTCTGTCCGGGTGTTGTGTATATCTCTATTCCGGTAGCTCCTATTGTATTTAGGTAGCCTTTTTGTCCATATCTATCGGTATAATCAGCCCTATCTGTTGGTTGAGCATTGTGATGCAATGATATTAGAACCACTCTCCTATCAATTGAGAACATTTTATTGAGCCTTTCTACACGTTCAACCAAGTCAATATCATACACATCGTTGTTGACTAAATAGCTGTCGATATCATGTTTTTCTAATTGATGTACTAAATCGTATGCCAACAACTTGCATGAATATCCCTCGTATATTTTTAGTCCATCAGGCCATTGAGGACTTTGCTTTCCCTGTGTAGTGTACCTATTATCTACTATCGGCCCGTGTCCATACAGCACTCCAACTAAAACATTTGCCTTTGCCCTTTCGTTGGTATGCACGAATGAGGTTGTTGCGTCCTGACAAGACATTACGCAAATCACGCAAGCAATTATGATTAATAGCTTCTTCATCATTTTTTGTTTTTTTTCCGAATTGCATTAATACCAACCAATATAGCAATAGTCCATGCCGCAACCTGCATATAAGGTGCAATAACACAGAACCATGTTGGGTCGCCTTGTTTTATTAGTGCTAAATTGTCGTAAGAAATAACACCGATGCCGGAACCAATAGCGGCACTCGTTACAGAGATAACAAAGCTCCGAGCATCATCAATTCTTTCAATTATCAACAATATCAATCTCATGCGCTATACTCTTTTACATCATAATTAATTTTAATAACCACCCAATTGCCACGCCCATCGGCCTGTAATTCAACAATATCTACAGCCTCTGCAGATTGAGTAGGCACATAAATGCCTGTGCCACCTTCATACAGAATTAAGCCATCGTTTTGTACTGCTAATTGACATGTTGCATCGCCTGTTGCATTTTGCTTTACAACTAAACTCAATCGTGAACCGGCTATAATTTCTTGCTGAAACCAAACATCATGATTTGTCGGTACTTTGTCGAGATATATTTTAAATACTTTACCGCTGTGGGGAGTTATATAATAGTATAAGCCACCGCCGTTTTGTAAATTCGCACCCGACAAAGCAAGTGCTGCATCATTGGTGCTTAACTCAATAGAATTGCCGCTGAACCCAACCAAAGTTTTGGCAGTAAGGTTTATTTGCGGAGAACCTGATTCGGTTTCTGTGCCTTCAACAAACTCGGCTGTAACAATTTCGCTGTTATCGTTGATTGCAGCCGTAATATTTATTAGTGTGTTGCGCAAATCTTCGCCAATTAGAATGTGTGTTGGCTCTGCCGGGTCGGGAGATACCTTGAATGTGTATGTTTCACTCATAGGTGTATCGTCTTCCGAAAACTCAATTACATTATCTTCTGTAACATTCTCGCCAACACCTGTTGTGATATAACCTGTTGCCTGTATTGCTGGATGCCACGAATCGTAAGGCACATTATCGCATTGCAAAACTGCGCCCTCGTCTGTAATATTGTACACTTGTTCGTAGGTATTTCCGATTAGCGTAACAGTTGCATTCTCTTTCAGCACAACATCGGTAAGCGACACATTGCTATTTTTAATTGTAAGTATTGCTGATTGCTCAATGTTATTTTTAGATATTCTAATGTCGGAATTGATTACATCCAATGTACCATCAATATCATGATTAATGTCAATACGTGGGCAATTTATCATTTGTGCTTTTCTATATTTGCAATACATAAACTGCGAATTGCTGAATGTGCCTGTTAGGTTTTCGCAGCCGGCAAATGTCAAATTGATATCTATTCCAAGTGCAAATGAATAATAACGCATATCCATCATGCTGCCGTCTTGAGCCATGTTGAGAAACTTGGTGTCGTTTGCGTAAATTATTGCTGTATCTTCAGGCACAGTAATACCAAGTACTATGCTGTTAAATAGCGCAGCCCCACACCCTGCATTTACTTTCAAATTATACACCAACGCATTAGAGAGATACAAATTCATAACCTGTTGTGGGTCAAGAATTGTGGTATTAAACTCTGCTTTACCAATAATAGTTCCATCGCAGCACGACACTCTTATTCCCGGACGTACTTCAATATGCTCAATGTAACCGCCCGGTAACATAATTTGCCACACCTGTTCGTTTTCATCCGGGTCAAAATCTTCGAGGCTTTCGATATAAGCAACCGCAGCAGCGTAAGTACTGAATATACACAGTTCCGTATTATCAGCTTCTAAATCCTGATTTATTGTTGCAGTTTTGCTAAAGAGTTTTATTTGTGTGCCTGAACCAATTTCCTTTTCTTCGCCTGATTCGTTTTTAGAATATAATTTGGAATCAGATTTAAAACCAATGGCCATTTTACCGGCTCCGGGTGTGGTAAGTGTTCCTTTTTTTAAGCTTATCTGTGCCATATTGTAGTTTTTTTTGTTAATCAATAATATTTATCACTCCATCGCAATCAATTACTCCATCGACAACAAGCTCGGTTACGTTGTATTCATAGTTTTCGGGGATATTCAATGTATCGCTTGTTCCAATAAGATTTTTAGGCTCTGCGAGATATTTTTCATTCAGAGTTACTCCAACGCATGAGCTTATGCCCAACATAAGCCTTTCAATCGCCTTTATCAGTGCAAATCCGCCTCTATTCCATTCTGGTGCGCCTATCATTTCTTAAATTTTTAGAACCAATCCAAAAAACTATTTTCAATTAACCAATCGCCTGTTGTTTGCTTCACATCGGTTGCTTTCAAGTTGCCATATATTCGCTTCACTTCATCTTGCGACATAAACTCCAAAGCACCTTTCCATGCCCATACAGGAGTTGAGTATTTGCTACTATTCGTTGCGCTATTGTACGCCATCAATTCCACAAACACAATGCTGGTACTGCCGTCCGTAAATGTTTCCTCCCTGCCGGTTGCCTGACCTGCTATTGTTCTGGCCGCTGCCGTTCTAACAACATTGTTGGCAGAGTACCACGCAGGAACCAAAGGTTCTTCTCTTAAATGCACAGATTGTTTTACAACTGCTAATTTTCCCTGCTCAACCGGAGCCTTTATGCTGCCAGAGCCTCTTGTTACATAATTAGAGAATACATCTATTTGCGTGGACGTCAACACCTTATTAAGCATTGCAATCAAATCAATACCATAAAGTGTTTTAAAATGCCTTTGTACCTTTTTTAGGTTTAATTTTTGCTCATAAATCCTCTTTGCAATAAGCATAATCCTTTCTGTGTTACCACTTTTCCACAGGGTTTCTATTTCGCTGTAAGCATTGCTTACTGTTGAGATGGGGTTTAAAAATGTGAGTACGCTCCATTTGTTTTTAAAACCATCAGGAATACACTCCCACACATCAACAGATGCTTTTACCTCTGGGTCGCTTAATGCCTTTTTCAATAGCGCATTTCTACGCATTATCTTAATGCCTTTATAACCAAGATACGATACTCCGGCAACCAATACCAATGAGCCAACTACTCGTCCGGTTTTTCTTGCAGCACGAGACATTCTTTCTTGCTGCTCAATGCCTCTGTCAACTACCTTTGTAATTGCCTTCTGTCCTGCCTCGCTTTCAAGCAATTTTGCCGCAGAAGCTGCGACTAATGGGTTCCCTATGCCGTTTTTGCCACTCATTTTTTAATACATCGCTTTTACAATTGGGTTATTGGCTATTTTTCTTACTTTAGCTATTACACCCGGATTCTTTTTTATTTCATCAGCAATGGTTGTCAAATCATCCATACTAAGATGTTTGTATATAATTGTCAAGGCATTTCCAACCTTGCGCACTTCGTTTTCGTTTTCTGCTTTTATGGCTATTTTTACAATGTAATCGGGCATGGCATTATGGGATTAGGTTAATAAACTCATCGGCAATTGTTGGCTGCATACGAATAGATTGAAGTATTGTGATTGTTTTTCTCATTAATAAATCAGGCATTTCTGTTAAAAACTGATTGATTGCTGCTACTTCTTCCATTCTACCATCGGGCAATGCTCCGGTTTTTTCAATCTCAAATTCGGCTGTTTTTTCTTCGCCTTTATCTTCCCTCACTTCTGTGCCACCTATAATTCCGCTTAACTGTTCGAGAGGAACATTAAACACTTTTGAGGCAAGCAATGTGCCTAAGCCCATTATTCCGCTTTTTTTCAAGTCTTCATATTTATCTTCCGGCTCACTATCTTCGTATTCTTCTAAGCTTTTTATCGCCTGCGTGATGTCTTTTTCAAGTTCATCAACTCTTTTCTTCAGTGCCTCATTTTCTTTCATGTATTCTCGCAGTGAAGTATTGTAATTCATTTCGAGATACCTCTTTTCGTTTTCGTGAGAAATGCGTTGGTTTTCAAGTTGGTTTTCGAGACGTATTTTAACATTGTCAATCATTAAGTCGCCAAGAGAACCAAGTGCTTCCATCCGGTTCGGTGGCTCTGCTATTACCTTACCTTGTTGTATGTTGTCGTCTTCTCCATCAATTATTTTGATATAATCATTGGTAAGTTTCACAGAGAACCGTGTGTCTTCTTTGTTTTCTGACCTGTAAACCAATACACTAATAGCACAAGGTTGATGTATTTCGACAATATTCTGAACCTGCTGTGCAATGTTTTTGGTTTTGTTGTTTTTGGGGACTGCTTGCTGCCAAACATCATCTCGCTTGTTGGCAATATCAATTTGGTAGTGTACTCGTGCTGATGAATCGGAGTTTGGTATTGTGCTGTTAATCGTTAGGCCAACTGCGTGTAATAGCTCATCAATGCTTCTTTTAATGGTATGTGTTGTGTTTCGTGCCATTTTTATGGGGATTTAATGGGTTTGTAATAGTTTGCCGGGAGTGGCTTTGTAAAACATGAGAGTGTTGCTTTGCCCAGAAGCAAGGGTTATTATGTGTATATTACCAGTAAGCTCTACTATGCCATAAGGAACCTGTTGATTAATAATAAATTCAGTGTTGGTAATATGATTAACATCACTCTCTATTGTCCATGAGTGCGTGTAATCAGAGCAATCATACAAATAGTAATACACATTAGGCTCGTGAATGATTTGTCTTTCTGCCAAACTACTAACAGCAACTATTATTGGCTCGATAACAACATCATCCGGGTCGTAACCCATGTTTTTCATTCGCTGCTTTATGTAATCGTACATCTGCATTACTTCTGATATTTTAGGTAAAGCTTAATCTTAACTTCTACATTATGCAATGGGTCGCCCGGGGCCGGTGGGTATGAGGCATATTGCCATTGGTCAATCGTACTTAAAGGAATAATAACATAGTTAATTTTAGTCTGTGGCTTTAAGTCAACATCTAAGTCAATAAATCTGTTGCTTTCGAGATTGTCGAAAACACTTAAATAGCCATCATGATATAAATAGTTGAGTGGATTGTCCTCTCTGTTATTGACAATTAATTTAAGAACGAAGCCCTTATAACTTCCATTATCACGACTGGTAACGCAACTCACAGGTGCAACTAATGCTACACCTATGAGTTTTTTTGCTGCTCCCGGAACGATAACTGAACCTTTTATGGGTTGATTCGCCTGAAAGCCTATCAGATTGGAGTGTGGGTAACACTTTAACATAACTTTATTCTTCAAGTTTCAACACAATGTTGAGTATGCAGTCGCTTACCACGCTTGCAGTAGTGCGTAGCCTACCCTCTATTTTTGAGTTATTAATTTCTATTGGCTCTCGTAGCTTTGTGAACTGATTGTTCTGCACAACCGGATACAGCATGAAAGTGTCGAAATGTGCCGGGTAAACTTCTTCATCGTTTATCATTATAGGATGTGCCACTTCGAGATTAAGGTTGTTTGCAATGGTTCCGCTTGTGTAAGCGAATACATCTGTTACTCTTTTATATTTCTTGTCGATATTCTCGTCAAGAGTAACATCAGCAGGAGAACCAGATGCAATGCTTTTCTGAATTACTTGATATTTTGTTTTCATGCCTTTTCTCCTTTGATTTTGAAAAAAAAGCAGGCAGGCTATCAATTTAGCGTACCTGCTTTTGTTTTCTGTTCGGTACTCTTAATATTTCATTACTTTGGTTCCCCAGAGGATTGCCTTCAGATAGCTGTTTGAAGCTGCAGCAGCGCACCATTCCAGATTCATTTCGATGCTCTGTTGTGTTTCAATCATTTTCGGATTTGCTAACTTGAAGAATCCGGGCATACCTTCGCCAACTGCCCATGCCGAGCCACCAACATTCGCACCACCTGCCTGAATAGTAGTTTCAACGGCCATGTGTCTTTTAAATATACTATTAGATACACGGTCAAGTAGAGTTTTCTGCGATACTTTGAAAGTGAACTCACCATTTTCAACGAGTAGAGGTATTTGAAGCCATTGCGTTACGGCTGCAACACCATCCTTAGTGATTGCTGTGCCTGTGCCAACTCCATAAAGCAACTGAATGCCCGACAGTAGGAATACTTCGTTTTTCTCCAATTTTCCGCTTGAAATGTTGCTTACGCCAACAATCTTATCGTCTGCATCTTCAAACATTTTAATGCTTGTTAAACCGGAGATTGATTTTGTAACATAAACGGTATGATCTGCAAGCTGTAATGATTTGTTGCGAAGTCCGGCTTGCAGGTCGGGGCTAAGTAAATTCATTCGCTCTTCAAATTCGCCACGAGAAGCAGCAGCCGGCACACTTGATGCGATTGCTTTTGCTGTGGTTTGTTTGTTGGTACTTGCTGTTTTTTGGGCAACAGCTCTTTTGAAACCTTTAGGGTTGCGTTTGATAGCACCCAATAATTCTTCGTCTGATACTCCTGCGAGAAGTTCTCCGAATCCGGCAAACTCTGTGCCTTCCATTTGCATAATTAAATCTTCCATTTTACTTTGGTTTTTAGTGAATAATTCTGTTTTTGTATGCTTTTGCTTTTTTTGTTGGTTACAATATGCTTTCAACTTCGTTTGCTGCGAAATCGCTCAAATCTTCGTCATCGGCACCACGAAAGTCGATGTCTCTTTTTTCGAATTCGCCTCTCAATTCCGGTAATTCGGGCTTGAAGTCGATAAGTTCAATTTCGTCAATCGCCTTGCCGAGACCCTCAATAACCTGTGTTGATTCGGAATTTTTAGCGATACCAACCAATTCCATAATGGTTTTTCCGGCAGCTTTTTCAACCATGTTTACAGCTCCTTTGGCCATCATACCGGCTCCCAACATTTTAACAAAGTTGTTTTTCTTTCCGGTAGCCGATACAAGAAAACCGCCTCCAATTTGAATCATTGGCTCGATGTATTTTTTGAAGCCGGCCTCGTCTTTCACTATGGCTTTCGCCACAAGCTTACCGATAGCTTCGCTACCTACATAACCAAGAACAATTGCTCCGGTTGTTTTAACCATGTCCATAACCTCGTTTTTGTTGATTGATTTGAGATTTCCGAAACCAATACCATGAAGTCCGTATTTGCTTTTCAGCCTTCGGGCTTCTCTTGCCTTTTTAAGGGCTGCTAATTGTTTTTTTGTTGCCATTTCCCTGAATTTTTGGTTTATAATTTTGCTTTTATTACCTTGGTTTTATTCAAACCGGATAGTCCTGATTTGTTCTTGCTTTTTGATTTGCTTTTGCTCCATAACCACACCCCACCTAAGCCTAACAATCCGAATATGCTGCCAATAATCACTTTTTTCTTATTGCGTTGCAACCATGATTCATTTGTTGTTTTTGTGTTATCAATTGGTAATTCTTTTTCCGGCTGCTTTTCTTCTGTTGGCTCTTCGTTTTTATTTGTCATTTTTTGCAGCCAAGTGCCGGCTCCGGTGCGCAATTTATCCATGTTTGAAGCATTGCCTGATTTTGACATTCTTTCTTTTTCGGATTTATTGTACTCTTTTTTAATTTTATTGTACTCCTTGCGCTCCTCTTTGGTCATTCCCTTTTTCTCATCTCTGTTTTCCTTTATTTTCGAGAAAAAGTTTTTGATGAATTGAGTGATAGCAGCTACATTTATTTTAGCAGGGTCGATTGCACCCAAGCCATTCACGCTCATTTTATAAAATGCATCTACGTCATCGAGAAACATCTCCGTTTCGAACACGTCATCATCAATATAACCAAGTCCTTCAACGCCTTCTTCGTTTTCAACTTGCGAAATTGCCGACAATATGGAGACAAACACAGGAACCGCTGTTAGTATTGAGGCCATTGTAACCGGGTCGCCCAATCCAAGGCCATGCAGCATTATGCCTTTAAAGTCCTGCCCCTCTCTCAACGCACCAATCAGCACTGCTTCTTTGAGTTCAGATTTCATTCCTTGCAATTTGTCGGAGAAAATTCTCTCTACTGCATCAAGCATTTTTTTTGATGACTTATAGTTAACTCCCAATCGCTTAGCATCTGCCTCTGTACCATAAGCAGGCTTCAATCGTGATGAAAGCCTGAATAGATTTAATTTTACAGCTGCGAGAAAACCTTGTCTGGCTGCTATTATTGCAGGATTGTACTTTACAAATGCTGCTTCACCGCCTTGCTTAACGGCAACCCCAACCTTGCGAAAAAAGCCTTGCGCTTCCTTGCGCTCATCTTTTCTTTCCTGCTTGTTTTCCTTGCGCTCGTCTTTTCGCTCTACCTTACTCTGCTGTTTGATTTGCTTTTTCTCGTCTTTTACTTTCTTTTTTTCTGCCTTTTTTTCGGCTTTTGCAGCTTTCTTTTCTTGCCGGGCTGCTTTGCGCTCAACCTTTGTCTTTCCTAATTCGCCAATGCCTGAAAACTGATAATTGTCGTCATCAATAACACCATCCAAGTCGGCATCATCAAGATTTAACACCTCTTTATTGTAACGTGCCTCGTTTACGGCAAGAACCTCAAATGCTTTATTGCGTATATCTTCGCCTTTGTCGAAGTTATCAATGGCATAGTCATACATTTTTATGGCTGCTTGTGGGTCTCCTCCTTGCATACGATACAGCTCTGGATTCTTTTTAATCCACTCTTTTGTATCAACGATGTGTTTTTTGATTTTTCGCAAATCATTAGAAGAAATGCCATCAATACCATTAAGAATATCAGCAAATATATCACCGGGGGATTCAATGCCATCAATACCGTGCAATACTTCGGTAACGATTCCAAGCTGTCCGTTCATTATGTAAGTTTTTTGGTCTGTAAATGATTTTTCTACATCGAAGCCATGAATAACAGCATCAATTGTGTAGTAGGTTTCTTTGTTGTATGGATTGAAAACCTTATCAGGCTTCGGCACAATAACATAAATGTGCTGCCACATAGTATTATTGTCGTATTTGGTAATCCTGATATAATGAGGAATATTTTTGTTTGTCAGGATACACGAAGCAAATATTGAAAAACAATCGCAATCAATGCCTGATGTTCTGTCTGCCCAACTTCTGGCCGGACTTCTGAACTGCTCCTTACCGGTCTGGTCATGCTCATATTGAATATGATTAAAAAGAAACTCCCAAATGTTTTTGCTAAACGTCCGTCTGTTTTTATCGTACAGTACGTTAGCTATTTTCTCAGTCTGATAGTTGTATTTTTTTACAACTTCAGGCAATACCTTGTCCACGTTATACACAACCGGATTATTGCCAACATTGGTATTTTCATTATCGGGAGCATCAAAATACTTATCGTATTCGTAACCGGGAGCAATATTTCTTGGGCCGTACTTCATTAAAGGGTAAATTTTTCATTCCACTCACGCTCCATACCATATATTTTCATAAAGTATTTCACGTTCATCTCTATTCCAAGGCTAATGCTCGCACCATTACCGGATATAAGATTTGATATTAAATTGGCTACTGCAATTCCTGCTTGTGTGAATATTTTGAATAACTCACCGGATAGAGCAGGAACTTCTATCTCATAATCAATATAGGTTAATGAATTGGGAGCTATAACTATTTTTTCGGCTGATGGATTTGATTTTGCAATGAGGTTTGTTCCGCTGTAAATTCTTACGGTAGGTTTTGATATTGTAACACTCATTGATTTTGGATTATCGAGTGTTGCTCTGCATTTAATAACAAAGTTGCCGCTTCGATACCCCGATATTCTACCTGTAAAGCTAACACCAAGAGCATCGTACCATTTCATCAACTTCGATGCCTTATAAATAACAAGGCCGGCTCCGAGTGCAGCCACACCCCAGAGCCATGCCTTTTTCTTACTTTTTTTAACCAAACCTTTTTGCATTCGCATTCATTTATATTGCGAATACAAATTTCGAGAACTTAAATTTGCACTTTCAGCGCAAAAGTTAGTTAAGGGTATTTAAAGTGAGTTAAGGGTAAATAAAGTTAGTTGTTGGCATGTTCAATTTTTGAAGTAAATCAGCACATTAAAACGTGCTATAACTCTCTATAACAACTATTAAAACAGTTGTTATGCCGCAGTTGGCATTCATTGTAAAAAAACACCGAAGCAACATTGAATCCTTGAAAAAAAAATAAAAAACTTGACTATGCTTTCGCAAATTAATATTACATTTGCTAAAATTATATCAAATCAAAAAATCGAATTACAGAAAATGACAAGTTTTGGGTATTTCATAAAAACCGAAAGAGAAAAAAGAGAGTGGACACAAACTGACTTTGGGGCTAAAATCGGAATTAATTCAAGTGCAATCAGTCGAATTGAAAATGGCACTCAAAAATTTAGCATATCTAAACTAAAAAAACTTGCAGAAGTTTTTGAAATAGACTTACAAAAAATACGCGATTTGTTTTTTGCTGACAAGTTTGCAAAAGAAGCATATAAGAATAATTGTTCTGAAAATGTTTTTGTAGTTGCAGAAAGTACAGCAAATTATTATAAGAATATTAACGCCAAACAAGGCAAATTAGAATTGTAATTATGGCAAACGAAAGAAAAACTGAAATAATTGTCAGAAATCATTTTAATCAATTTTTATCTGAAATTGACATAGAGGAGCAAAAATCTGATAATGTAAAGATTGACAAATTATTAAAAACAGCTTCAAAAAAAGGCAATGGACAAGGTTATCCCGAATTTATAATTACATATAAAACTAATCCTAATTTAATTATTGTAATTGAATGTAAAGCTGATATTACTAAACACGAAAGTAAGAACAGAGATAAATATGCTGAATTTTCTGTTGATGGTGCTTTATTATATGCTTCTTATCTTTCAAAAGATTTTGATGTAATTGCTATTGCGGTAAGCGGAGAGAGTAAAAACAATATAAAAATCTCTCATTTTCTACATTTAAAAGGCGAAAGGAAAGCGACTGAAATTTTCGGAGACAAACTTTTATCTGCAAATGATTATTTAAATGGTTATTTGAAAAGTCCAGAAAAATTTAGACAGGATTATAAAACACTTCTTGATTTTACAAAAACATTAAATGAAACTTTACATTCTCACAAAATTCTTGAAAGCCAAAGAAGTTTATTAATCAGTTGTATTTTAATTGCATTAGAAAATGTTGCGTTTAAAAATTCTTATGCTTCGCATAAAACCCCAAAGAATTTAGCAAATTCATTAGTACAAACGGTTCTAAATGAATTGGAATCTGCAAATATAACAGGAGAAAAATTAACTAATCTTGAAATACAATTTAGTTTTATTAAGACAGACATGTCGCTTTCAACGAAAGATAAGGTCTTGAAAGAACTTATTGATGAAATAGACGAAAACATAAATCAGTTTATTAAAACGCATGAATATTTCGATGTTTTAGGACAATTATATATAGAATTTTTACGATATGCCAATAGTGATAAAGGTTTAGGTATTGTATTAACACCACCTCATATTACAGAGTTATTTGCTGATTTAGCTCAAGTAAATAAAAATTCTATTGCTTATGACAACTGTACAGGAACAGGCGGTTTTTTGATTTCTGCAATGAAAAAAATGATTGCAGATGCAAAAGGAGATGATGATAAAATAAAGCAGATTAAATCAAGTCAATTAATTGGAGTTGAATGGCAATCACATATTTTTGCTTTAGCGGTTTCAAATATGTACATACACCAAGACGGTAAAACTAATATTTATAATGGAAGTTGTTTTGATGAAAACATAATAAATCAAGTTAAGGCAAAGAATCCAACAGTCGGTTTTTTAAATCCTCCATACAAGTCAGATAAGAAAACAGATACAGACGAATTAGAGTTTATTCTTAATAATTTAGAATGTCTGGTTGATGGCGGCACTTGTATAGCAATAGTGCCAATGCAAAGTGCATTAGCAACGAGTGGCAAAGTATATGAATATAAGAAAAAATTATTAGAAAAACATACTTTAGAAGCGGTACTTTCCATGCCAGACGAATTGTTTTTTAATTCTAAGGTTGGTGTTGTTTCGTGTGTTATGATTTTCAAAGCCCATAAACCACACCCTAAAAGTAAAGAAACTTATTTTGGGTATTACAAAGATGATGGATTTGTAAAAAGAAAAATACAAGGCAGATTTGATGCTTTTGGTAAATGGGAAAGCGTGAAAGAAAAATGGATTTCATATTTCATAAATAGAAAAGAAGAAGCTGGGTTTAGTGTAAACAAAGTTGTAAAAGCAGATGATGAATGGTGTGCAGAAGCCTATATGCAAACAGATTACTCTCAAATAAGTGATTCAGATTTTGAAGACACAGTTTTAAATTATGTAACTTTCTTATTCAATAATAAAGTAGAAATTGAGAATGAATGAATTAGTTAAAATATCGGAACTATTTTATGTAAATTACGGAAATAGTTTAGAACTTATAAACTTAGAGCAATGTAAATCAATTGATTTGCATTCAGTTCCATTTATTTCAAGAACTGAAAAAAACAATGGTGTTTCAGCATTTGTTTATAAAATGATTGATATAGAACCCAATCCTGCTCATACATTATCTGTTGCAGTTGGTGGCTCTGTTCTTTCTACATTTTATCAACCATTGCCATATTATACAGGTTTTCATGTGTTAATATTACAACCGAAAAGAGAAATGAATGTTGCTGAAATGCTTTATTATGCTAAATGTATTTCAAGCAATAAATACAAATATAATTATGGCAGACAAGCAAACAGAACATTAAAAGATATATTAATTCCTGAAAATCCACCATTAAATATTATATCAAAATTAGATTCTTATAAATCTGAAATAGAATATAAATTAAAGCAACAACCTATAATAAAAGAAAAAATTGAGCTTAATAAATCAAAATGGAAGTCTTTTTTTATTTCTGAATTATTTGAAATTTCTGGTAGCAAAACAACGCCAAAACAAGAATTAGAAGATATTGGGAAGGGGAAATATCCATTTGTTACAACGCAAGCAACAAATAATGGAGTTGAAAATTTTTATGACGAATATACAGAAGAAGGAAATGTTTTGACAATTGATAGTGCAGTTATAGGTTATTGCTCATATCAACCATTCAAATTTACAGCAAGTGACCATGTTGAAAAATTGACACCTAAATTTAAAATGAATAAGTATCATGCTATGTTTTTAGTTACAATCTTAAATTTGGAACAATATCGTTATAATTATGGAAGAAAAGCAAGTCAGACAAGATTAAAAGAAATTGCTATTCAATTACCTGAAAGAAATAATAAACCTGACTTTGAATTTATGGAGAATTACATTAAATCTATAAATTATTCAAGTGTTTTATGATGAAAATAAACAACGAAATGCCAACAAAGGCTATATGCAATAAGGGTTTCAGTGGTAATTCATGCATTCTACCCCGCTTAAATTTCGTGTCGGTGGACAGGAAAGAAGCCCACAATCCCTTACTGCACATAGCCTCAGACGAAGTGCTTCGTTTGTGTGCTTTTCGGGTAGCCACATTTGTATTTTTTTTCATAAAGCTGTATTTTTGTAAAAAATATAATTTAAAACAATGGCTAAATACACAATAACAATAAGCGACCGGACTAATAAAACCAAGTTTTTGCTTGGGCTAATATTTGAAATAGCTAAGGCTGATAAAAACATAGAAATAGATCGCAAACCCAATTTTGAAACAGAAAAAGCAATTGCGGATTCTATAAATGGTGTTATTACTCGAACACGTAGCAAAAAAGATTTTTTCAATAAACTTAATTCCTGATGTATAAAGCAAATTTTACCAATCGTTTTAAAAAAGACTATAAAATTTGTGAGCGCAGGGGCTTTGATATGGGTGCTTTTGAAACAGTATTCGATATTCTTATTAAAACTGGTAATCTTCCGAGTAAATACAGACCTCATAATCTCTCCGGTAATTATAAGGGATTTGTTGGCGCTCATATAAAAGCCGATTGGATATTGATTTATGCAATTAGAAATAATGAAATTGATTTTGTTCGTATGGGTACTCATTCTGATTTGTTTTAACAGTCTATTTTTTACTTAAAGCTGATTCAGCCCATTGCCTATCGGCTGATAGTCCGTAATACTCTATAATATACCCAACCTCGATAGGTGCAAACATGCGTTTCTGTGTGTCGTAGCTGCCATCATTGTTTCGCTTGTATATTTTGTGCTGTATTTCGCTTAACCATTTGTTTAGCGTATTGCGAGAGATGCCGTAGAACTGCTGTAAATCGCTTTTGGTTTTTGGAGCCTTAATACCTGTGTTCTCGTCTCCATCGTAAATATAACCGTTTCTCACTGTGTACATAATGGTTTGTTATTGGTTCAACACTTTCAAAATACTCTCAAGGGTGTTTTCTACTTTACTTTTTTGCGATCCGGTCCGCCTGAACATTGATGCTATCATCATGGCATTGCGCAAGTACCTTTGAAATTCGCTGTTTTCATCAATGTACTGTTGTATCTCCGGTGGGAGATTCATCAGCAACTCTTGCAGTATTTCGTGATAATTGGCTTGCTCGCTATCTCGCCAATTTTTGTTCTCGCTATGCCACTTCATGTATTCCTGAAACTGTTGTTGAAGTTCCATAAACATATCACTGGTTCCACCGTGGTCGGGATGGCACCGAAAGGCTTGTTTTCGATACAGTTTTTTTGCATCTTCAATATTCAGCCCTATAAATGGATTGCTATTCATAACATTGCTGAATTACGTAATCGACTAATTCGTAAACATGATTCCTCAATTGAGGCTTCAGCTCAATGCGTATTGCACAAAGCATCTTTCGTTCTAATTCGGTAATTATTATTTGTCCCTTACGGTAGTTGATTCCGGCCACAACCTTTTCGTGAAGCTTTTTCATTGAATTGTAATAGTGTCGTAGTTTATTGTCGCTTTCATCGGCACAAAGCCATAATACATAGTTGCTGATGAATTCCTGCATTGCGTTGAGTGTAGGTTCCGATACGTACACTTCGGTGAATTTACTGTCCATGTTTGTTGGTTTTTATTGGTTTATAGTTCAGGTTGGTTTTTGCTACATTTAGTACAACTCTAAATTTTCGGGTCCGTGGAGTAATTGTGTCTCTTCCGTTGGGGTGTTTTTCTTTTCTTGTGTGCTGTACCGGATATATTCCGATAACATGCTCCCGAACTAAAGTATTTAGCACTTGATTTTGTGTGAAATAACTCATATTTGTTTTGCCTTTCAAATTGCATTGCAACTCGTAAGCATCAATAATTAAGCTGCCTTTTTGCCTTTTTTTGAAAGGCATGGATTTGTACTGATAAAATACTTGCTGCCTGTCGTGCATTTCAACAAGAGCATTGAATACTATGGCATGAATTTTCCTGAGATATCTTGCCTCAGATATTTTAAGCCATAGTTTTTGGGTTCTCTTGTTGTTGCATTGATAAACCAAACTCGTTAGAATTTTTGTTCTGATTTTTTTGATGACTTTTGCAATTGCGTTCATAATAATTGATGGTTTTAAGTGATTATTTTACCTGCTTTCCTAAATACATCTTATGTAGCACTTCTCCGGTTTTCACCTCGATGAATTTGGCCGTGGTGTAGTTGTTTTTGTAATGGTTTTCGAGCAATGTCCGTTTCATCCGATTGAATTGATATGATGCACCGTATTTGTCGTATTGCGGCCACGAATACCTGTAATGGCATTCATCGTTGGCCATACCGGGTAACCATACCTGCATGAGATAAGCAGAGTTTTCTTTACCGGGTTTCATAAGTAGTGGTTTTCGTGTTAATTTTTCTTTCGATTGCTTCTAATATGCACAAGCTGGCATAGAGAAACACAAGAAGCACTTTTGAGATTAGTTGATTTAGTTTTTTCATGATACTTTGCTTTTATAAAATCCTAATTCGTCTTTGCTGAATAGAAAATCGACCTTGCTAATTCGATTTGCGATACATAGCTTGAATTGTGCCTCACGAGTTGGGATGGTATTTCGCACCCTTGCAAGCAATACGCTGTAATTGTCTTCGTTTGATGTGAAATACTCAACGAGAATGGCATTTAGCTTTTCGTTAATATCTAATCGTTTGGCTCTATCTATATTTTTTCTTCGCTTTTCGAGTATTTTTTCAACCCAAACTCCGGCCCTAATGAACCCACGAGAATAGTTAATGTTGAACCATGTGGCCGGAAATGTCCAAAACGATTTCCAACGTCCATTTGCGAGCTTTTTTCGAATATATCGGGCTGCAACATCAATAGCAAGCTGATAACGCAGCAGCAGTTCGTCAAAACGTGTACGATTGTTGCATTTGTTAAAATAGTTCTCGGCAATGTAGATAATAACCTCTCCAGCAGCATCTTTGTACACACGATTTCGCCATGTAGGTATTCTGTCGATTGCGTAAGAGTAAAGAATTGATGCGTACACATAGCGCAGTTCTTCAATATCGTTGCTGCGCAATTGCTCCCTGATATGCTTGTTTTTCAGCCGGGACATTATTTTTTTTGCCGGAACACCGATGGCATCGTTCTCATCCGTCTCCGCTGTCGCACCACCTGTGTTTCCTGTGTCTATGCAAAATGTC
>Ga0334884_1000136_pt1 | contig 136234 bp, 125 predicted proteins | sample GraSluR1_MG_7_FD_207215 | JGI IMG/M metagenome (GOLD analysis project Ga0334884, IMG submission 207215) | Sludge microbial communities from methane-producing bioreactor in Wageningen University, Netherlands - Granular Sludge_12_05 R1 | ecosystem: Engineered > Bioreactor > Anaerobic >... | reverse complement strand
GATGAGATTAGTACACCCTATCGGGTAGAAAATCTTCGAATAAATTAAAAGAAATGAGTTTTAATGTTCGTTAGAATTCAAGATAGTTTTCTATTGAATGTTATGACTACATTATACAAGGAGGAATGTTTAAATGAGACAGGTGGCTATTTATGGAAAAGGTGGAATAGGTAAATCAACTACAACACAGAATCTTACAGCAGGTTTAGCTGAAAGAGGAAATAAAATAATGGTAGTAGGTTGTGATCCTAAGGCGGATTCAACGAGATTATTACTTGGCGGTCTTGCACAAAAATCAGTCCTTGATACATTAAGGGAAGAAGGAGAGGACGTTGAATTAGATTCTATATTAAAAGAGGGTTTTGGTGGAATCAGATGCGTTGAATCCGGTGGTCCAGAACCAGGAGTAGGATGTGCAGGAAGAGGAATAATCACTTCAATAAACATGCTTGAACAGTTAGGAGCTTACACAGATGATTTAGACTATGTATTCTATGATGTACTTGGAGACGTTGTGTGTGGTGGATTCGCAATGCCAATTAGAGAAGGAAAAGCTCAGGAAATATACATAGTAGCCAGTGGAGAAATGATGGCACTATATGCTGCTAATAACATATCAAAGGGTATTCAAAAATATGCTAAGAGCGGTGGAGTTAGACTTGGTGGTATCATTTGTAACAGTAGAAAAGTTGCAAATGAATATGAATTACTTGATGCTTTCGCTAAAGAACTAGGAAGTCAATTAATACACTTCGTACCAAGAAGTCCAATGGTTACAAAAGCAGAAATCAACAAGAAGACTGTTATAGATTTTGATCCTAAGTCTGAACAAGCTGATGAATATAGAGAATTGGCAAGAAAAATAGATGAGAATGAATTATTTGTTATACCAAAGCCAATGACACAGGAGAGATTAGAAGAAATATTGGTTCAATATGGTCTTAATGATCTATAAAAATTACTAAATATACATTAATAAATTTTATGCTTGCAGTTAACACTGCAAGCTAAAATATCTTTAAAATATTATTACATTCTAATTAATTATTTATTTTAAAATGTTAATGAAATACTAAAAATTCAGGAGGATGGATTTATGTCAATTAATTTTAAAATATCTGCAGTACCCACAAGAGAAAATCGTTTGGGATCTGTAACAGGTTATAGTGGTGATCTTCACGATATTGTCAGCAAATCAAAATGTGGAAGCTTAAAGAATAGGGACAGATGCTTTAGTCAATCCAGTTCCTGTAATGCTGGTTGTGCATTAGGCCAACTTTCAGGTATAAGAGATGTAGCAATAATAAATCATGCTCCTTCTGGATGTACAGCTATGGCACCTAATACTGATGTTACTAACAGACAATTAGCTGCTAAAAGAGGAATTACAAATGCTACAGTTTTTGTAGGAACAGATATGAGTGAAAAGGATACGGTGTTTGGCGGCGCAAGCAGCCTTAGTGATATAGTAAAAGAAACTTATAATAGATATAAGCCAAAAGCAATTTTTATAGGTACATCCTGCCTGACAGGTATTATAGGAGAAGATGTTGACAGTGTTGTGGAAGAACTTAAAAAGGAAATACCAGTACCTATAGCAGCAGTACATTGTGAAGGATTCAGATCAAGAATCTGGGCAACGGGTTTTGATGCTTCAGATCATGCTGTACTTACAAGTATTGTTAAACCGCCAGAAAAGAAAGTTAGCGTAATAAATTTTAAAAACTTTTATGAAAGTGCCAGAGAGGAAATAACTAATATATTCTCAAATTTTGGTGTTAAACCTCTATTCTTATATCAAAATTCCACAGTTGAAGAGCTTTCTCACTTGTCAGAATCCTTGGCAACAGTAAGTATATGTGGTGTGCTGGGATCTTACCTTGGAAATGGCCTGGAAGAAAAATATGGAGTTCCTTTTGTAAAAACTATAAATCCATTAGGAGTTGCCGGTTTTGAAACCTGGCTTAGAGGTATAGGAAAGGTTATAAATAAGGAAGCAGAAGTTGAAGCCTATATAGAGAGAGAAAGGGCTATATACTTACCTAAAATAGAAGAAGTAAAGAAGGAACTTAAAGGTTTAAGAGCAGTACTTGGAATGGGACCTGGTTATACTTATGAGGTATCCCGCGTGCTTCAGGAATTAGGTATGGAAGTAGTATGGGCAGCATCCTGGCATCATGATAAGAAGCATGATAATGGAGAACTTCCAGCAGCACTTAAATACTTAGATGAGAATTCACCTTACAATTTTAAAGTAAGTGTAGCAGACCAGCAAAATTATGAAATACTTAATATACTAAATGAGTATAAACCTGATATATATTTTTCACGTCATCCGGGAACTACAGTATGGGCAATAAAACAGGGTGCATCTGCACTATGCGTTAATGATGAGTATATGATATTTGGGTATAAAGGAACATTGGATTTTGCATATACAGTACTTGATACAATAAGAAACAGAAGTTTTGAAAAAAATCTAGCAGCTAGAGTTAAATTACCTTATACAGATTGGTGGTATAATCAGGATAATTCACTGTTCATGACAAAGGAGGCAAAATAAGTAAATGGCAAAAATATTAGATCAACCTAGGTATAAATGTGCTTTAACAGCAATGCAAACTGTACAGTCAATTCCAGGAGCACTTCCTATTCTACATTCAGGACCCGGTTGCGGTCAAAAACTTGCAGGGGGAGCCGGAAGTTCTGGACATTTTTCTCATAATATATTTCCTTGCACAAATATAAGTGAAAAGGAAGTAGTATTTGGTGGGGAAAAAAAACTTAGAGAAACTATATCTAATGCGATTAAGGTTATAGATGCAGAATTGTATGTAGTATTAACTAGTTGTACATCAGAAGTTATAGGTGATGATGCAGAGGAGATTGTACGTTCATTTAAAAGCTCTGAAAAACCAGTAATATATGCTTCAACACCAGGATTTAAAGGCAATAATTATCTTGGTAATGACTGGGTGATTAAGGCTATTATTGAACAATATTTAAAATCATCTGATAAAAAGATAAAAGGACTTGTTAATATATGGGCTGGAGTCCCATTACATGACCCATTTTGGCTTGGAAACTTAAGACAATTGGAAAAACTTGTAGAAGAGATTGGATTAATACCAAATACAGTATTTGGTTATGATAGAGGAGTTAAAAACTTAAATAGGATACCTGAAGCAGAATTTAACCTTCTAGTCGCTCCTTGGGCTGGACTTGAAAATGTTAAACTTCTAGAGAAAAAATTTGGAACACCATACTTACACTATCCAACTCTTCCAATAGGAGCTGCTGAAACTAGTAAGTTTTTACGTGCAGTGGGAGAATTTGCAGGAATAGATAAGCAAAAAGTTGAAGATATTATCACAAAAAATGAAGAGGAATACTATTATTACATAGAACGTTTTGCAGATGTATTTCTTGAAACTCGTGTAATGTCAAAAAGATTTGTGGTGGTATCAGATGCTCAGTACTCACTGGCAATAACAAAATTTTTAGTTAACGATTTTGGACTTTTCCCATCAAAGCAATATATAATTGATGACACACCAGAAAAGTATAGAAAAGATATAGAAGGATATTTTAAAGAATTAAATTATGATATAGAAGCAGAAGTTGCATTTTCTAGTGACGGATATCAAATACACAATGAAATAAAAAATACTGATTTTCATGGATATCCATTAATTTTAGGAAGTTCTTGGGAAAAAAAGGTAGCTCAGGAAACTAAAGCTCATTACCTATCAATTTCATGGCCTATTCAAGAAAGACTTGTAATAAACGGTTCTTACGTAGGCTATGGTGGTGGACTTAAACTTTTAGAGGATATTTATTCAGTGGTTCTTACTAGGTTTAATTAAAGTTGTTTCACAATGATATAAAAATATAAAGAATATGTTTTAAAATTGAGGGGGGGGGATATTAATATGGCAAATGAAGAATTAAAATTTGATACATTAAAAATAAGGGGAGCCTACAATTCCGCTGAACATAATTATGCAGCTTCTGTACCTATTTATGAAACTGCTGCTTTTGACCTTGGAAGCGCTGAAAGGGCAGGAAATCTATTTTCATTTTCTGAACTAGGCTTTATATACAGTAGAGTAGGAAATCCTACTACTAATGTTTTAGAACAAAGAGTAGCAGCACTAGATGGAGCTGCTGGTGCTGTAGCTGTAGGATCTGGAATGGCAGCAGTAACTTATGCATTATTTAATGTAGCTGAAAATGGAGGAAGAATACTTACAACACCATATCTTTATGGAGGAACTATCGATAGCTTTAAAAAGATATACCCTAAATTTGGAGTTGGAATAGATAAGTCAGAGAATTTTCATAATCCTGAAGAACTTCCTAAAGATATAAAACCAGATACAAAAGCAATATTTGTAGAGAGTATTAGTAATCCTAATGCCGTTGTAGCTGACTTAGAGGCATTGGCTAAAGTTGCTCATGATCATGATATACCACTCATAGTTGATAATACTTTTGCAACCCCTTATCTCCTTAATCCTATAAAATATGGTGCGGATATTGTTATATATTCGGCTACTAAGGCTTTAGGAGGACATGGAAATTCAATTGCGGGTCTTATTTTGGAAAGTGGTAAATTTAATTGGGGAAATGGTAAATTTCCACAATTTTCTGAAGAACTAGATTATACTTTAAGAGATTCAGAAGGTAAATCGAGAACTTTTTTAGAAGTATTTCCTGAAGCTCCTTTTACTTGGAGAGTAAGAAAAAACTATCTTGCATATTTTGGTGCTGCTCTTAGTCCATTCAATGCTTATTTGACATTAATAGGAATAGAAACTCTTTCAGAGAGAATTCAAAAACAAGTTGAAAATACTAAGAAAATAATTGATTATTTAGAAGATAACGATAAGGTTGAATGGATTAAACATCCATTTGCTAAAGACAATCCATATAAGGAACTTGCAGAAAAATATGTGCCCAAAGGTGCTGGATCAATTTTTAGTTTTGGATTTAAAGGCACAGATGAGCAAATTAATAAATTTTTAAATACGATAAAACTGTTTAATTATCATACCAATGTTGGGGATGTAAGATCTCTTATTATTAACTCACCAAAGACTACTCATGGTGAGCTTACAAGAGAAGAACAGGAATTTTCAGATATAGCTCCAAATACAGTTAGAATATCTGTAGGATTAGAAGATCCTCAGGATCTTATTGCTGATTTGGATCAAGCATTTGAGGCAGCTTCAAAAAATAATTAAGTCAGTATGCTAGTCTATTTTAAATCCTACTGCGTCAACAGAACCCTCAGATAGTTCACTACCTTCGGAACCTGTTTCCTTGTTGGATTGAAAATATACGTCGCATCTTTGACTTACTATTTATTTTCAGATGCCTAAAAAGCATTTGAATAATGTTTTGAATATGCTTTCACAAGGAGATGATTTAATGTCGTACAAAGTTGCTATTGCCACTTCTGATGGTAAATATGTCAATCAGCATTTTGGTAAAGCTACACAATTTGCAATCTACCAGGTTGAAAATAAAAGATTTAATTTATTAGAAATTAGAGAAAATAATCCTTCTTGTGGTGATAATGGTCATCAGGAAAATGCTATATACGATAGCATAAATCTTTTATTGGATTGTAAAATACTGCTTATAAGTATGATCGGTGTGGGGCCAGATCAGATACTGTTTGATAAAGGAATACTCAGCTATGAAACTTCTGATTCCATAAATGATGCTTTAGAATATGTTTCTTCTAATATTGAAGGAAAGTATTTTTAGTATAGATATTTTCCAAGTAAATAAATTTGTATTATAAGAATAGAGGTGTTGTAAGATGTCATATAAGATAGCGGTTGCCAGTAGTGATGGTAAAGATATAGATCAACATTTTGGAAGGGCTGAGCAGTTTTTTGTATATGAAGTAGAAGATAATAATAATTTTAAATTTGTAGAATTGAGAAGAGCTACAGATTTTCATAGTGAATATGAGGATCATGTAACTAAATTGAAGAATACAATAAGAGGACTAAATGGATGTAAAATTGTATTAGTTACACAAATAGGTGATGGTGCTTCAAGAATATTGAGAAGTAATGGAATAGAAGCTTTTGACGTAGAAGATTCTATAGAAAATGCTTTACCTAAATTAATTAAGTATTATTCTACTATTAATCCACAACAAAATTATTAAATCAATATCAATAGAATATTCAATTTGGTTGATTAGGTATACTAAAGGCTAAGTTTAATTTTTAAGATTAAATTTTAGCCTTTTGTTATTTTAATAAGTTAGAAGTATAAGTCTTGCTAAATAGAATTTAATGATGGGGTGGTATGTATATGACAACAAGCATACTAAAAAAGATACAAAATATAGCTAATGAAGAGGTGTTTTTTTTCAAAGATTATAATGGAAAAAACATATATACAAAAGTTTGGTATCCACCGAAAAAAGATAATATAAAGGGAATTATTCAAATAGCACATGGACTAGGGGAAACTGCTGAGTATTACGAGGAATTTGCAAATTTTTTTAGAAAAGATGGATATGCTATATATCTTAATGAAGCATTGGGACATGGTAGAACAGCAGGTGATATTCATGATTTAAACTATAAATGTAATGCGGGGGATGCAGGAACAGATGGATTAAATCACATGGTTGAAGATTTGAAAATATTAACAGATAATATTAAAGATAAATATCCTGATAAGAAGATATTTCTTATAGGTCATAGTTTAGGATCTGTAATATCACAAATTTATGCTTATAAATATGGTTATGGTATAAATGGAATTATATGCACTGGAGCAATAAGTGAATTAGATGAAAAAAGATTTGAGTATTTGCTACAAATAGCTAGAAGAGAAATGGAAAAACGTGGGAGACTAGAACCTTCAGTAGATATATTTAATGCCCTATTTGGAAATCTAAATGACAAATTTAAGCCAGCCAGAACTGAATTTGACTGGATAACCAGTGATAAAAAATTGCTTAAAGAATCATTAGAATCTCCTTATGCAAATATATCCTTTAATGTTGGTTTTTATTTTGATTTTATTAATGCATTGAAAGATAGAAGTGAAAAAAATAATATTAAAAATATTCCAAAGGATTTGCCTGTATTTTTCCTATCGGGCAGTGATGATCCATTTATTGATAATGGTAAGGGGATTAAAGAATTATTCAATATTTATAAAGAGCAAGGATTAAAAGATATATCTTTTAATCTATATGAGGGAAAAAGACACAGTATACTGAGAGAAACTAATAGATATCTAGTTTTTAAGGATATACTTGATTGGATTAATATACACTGAATTTAAAGTTGAGAATAAATTAAAATATTTAAATTTTAGGGGGAGAAGATTATGTCAATTAATTTAAAACTATCTGCAGTACCTACAAGAGAAAATCGTTTGGGATCTGTAACAGGTTACAGCGGTGACCTTCACGATATTGTCAGCAAATCAAAATGCGGAAGCTTAAAGAATAGGGACAGATGCTTTAGTCAATCCAGTTCCTGTAATGCTGGTTGTGCACTGAGTCAACTTTCAGGTATAAGAGATGTAGCAATAATAAATCATGCTCCTTCTGGATGTACAGCTAATGCCCCAAGATCAGAAGTTACTAATAGACAACTAGCTGCTAAAAGGGGAGTTACAAATGCTACAGTTTTTGTAGGAACAGATATGAGTGAAAAGGATACGGTGTTTGGCGGCGCAAGCAGCCTTAGTGATATAGTAAAAGAAACCTATAATAGATATAAGCCAAAAGCAATTTTTATAGGTACATCCTGCCTGACAGGTATTATAGGAGAAGATGTTGACAGTGTTGTGGAAGAACTTAAAAAGGAAATACCAGTACCTATAGCAGCAGTACATTGTGAAGGATTCAGATCAAGAATCTGGGCAACGGGTTTTGATGCTTCAGATCATGCTGTACTTACAAGTATTGTTAAACCGCCAGAAAAGAAAGTTAGCGTAATAAATTTTAAAAACTTTTATGAAAGTGCCAGAGAGGAAATAACTAATATATTCTCAAATTTTGGTGTTAAACCTCTATTCTTATATCAAAATTCCACAGTTGAAGAGCTTTCTCACTTGTCAGAATCCTTGGCAACAGTAAGTATATGTGGTGTGCTGGGATCTTACCTTGGAAATGGCCTGGAAGAAAAATATGGAGTTCCTTTTGTAAAAACTATAAATCCATTAGGAGTTGCCGGTTTTGAAACCTGGCTTAGAGGTATAGGAAAGGTTATAAATAAGGAAGCAGAAGTTGAAGCCTATATAGAGAGAGAAAGGGCTATATACTTACCTAAAATAGAAGAAGTAAAGAAGGAACTTAAAGGTTTAAGAGCAGTACTTGGAATGGGACCTGGTTATACTTATGAGGTATCCCGTGTGCTTCAGGAATTAGGTATGGAAGTAGTATGGGCAGCATCCTGGCATCATGATAAGAAGCATGATAATGGAGAACTTCCAGCAGCACTTAAATACTTAGATGAGAATTCACCTTACAATTTTAAAGTAAGTGTAGCAGACCAGCAAAATTATGAAATACTTAATATACTAAATGAGTATAAGCCTGATATATATTTTTCACGTCATCCGGGAACTACAGTATGGGCAATAAAACAGGGTGCATCTGCACTATGCGTTAATGATGAGTATATGATATTTGGGTATAAAGGAACCTTGGATTTTGCATATACAGTACTTGATACAATAAGAAACAGAAGTTTTGAAAAAAATCTAGCAGCTAGAGTTAAATTACCTTATACAGATTGGTGGTATAATCAGGATAATTCACTGTTTATGAAAAAAGAAGCAAAATAAGTATAATTTAACGAGGTAAAGGCTACTGAATATATATTCAGTAGCCTTTATATTCATACAGAGTAATTTTGCTAATATATTTTTAATTCATTGACAAAATCCTATTTATATGTTAAAAATATATTAAGTAAGTTTTAGTGTGATTAAATACCTACTTTTCTTATATGTTTAGTAGACGACGTTGCAATAATAATTAAGATAATTCGCTATAAAGTAATACTAAATTGATCTCATCAAGAGAAGCAGAAGGACTGGCCTGATGAAGCTTCGGCAACCTTCATATGTATTTTTTAGAAAGGTGCCAAATCCTGCAGTTGAATGGTAACGATAGATGAGGGAGGTTATATGAGTTAAAATACCTCTTTCATCCATATATTGGATAGGGAGGTTTTTATTATGTGTTGAGTGACTAGGAGGATAATGAATTATTTGAAAAAATTATATTTTTAGGGGGAAAATATTTTGGAAGGTACAAATAATGTAAGTAGATTGTATAAAAAGAAAAATCCTGTTTCTCAAGCAAATTTAGAAAAAATAGTGCAATTATTAAGTGAAATAAAATATGGTTCAGTAACACTAGTTGTTCAAGATGGAGTCCTTATACAAATTGAAACAAATGAAAAAATAAGACTTAAATAAAGTTAATGTTAATTATTGAAAAAATCATTTAGTTTATAGAAATTGAAATTATTTTATATAATTATTTACAATATTAAACAATTTATAAAGCTCAAACTACTATTGTATTAAATTCATAATAATTTTATAATACGAAGCAAGATTTCCTATAAAACCTATAAAATAAATATGTATAATATAAAGTATATTGCTTTAAATGATTTTTTTTAATTATAAAGATATTTAATATTTATATATAAATTTAATTTAGAAGGTGATTGAAAATGACAAGATTATTTACATCCGAATCTGTTACTGAGGGACATCCAGATAAAATATGCGATCAAATATCTGATGCAGTATTAGATGCACTTATAGAAAAGGATAAGAACTCAAGAGTTGCTTGTGAAACTGTGGTAACAACTGGTTTAGTATTACTTGTTGGGGAGATATCAACAAAGGCTTATGTAGATATTCCTAAAATAGTTAGAAAAACTATTGCAGAAATAGGATATGATCGTGCAAAATATGGATTTGATGCTAGTACCTGCTCAGTAATAACCTCACTTGATGAACAGTCAGCAGATATAGCTCAGGGGGTAGATGAAGCATTAGAAGCTAGACAGGGAGAAAAAGACGATATTGAAGCTATAGGAGCAGGTGATCAGGGAATGATGTTTGGATTTGCAACCAATGAAACGCCAGAATATCTTCCATTGCCAATAGATTTAGCACATAAATTGTCAAAGAAATTAACTGATGTTAGAAAGGATGGAACTTTGAAGTATTTGAGGCCAGATGGAAAAGTTCAGGTTACTATCCAATATGATGATGGTGATAAACCTATAGGAGTTCATACTATTGTGGTTTCTACTCAGCATAGTCCTGATGTAAGTCGTGAGCAAATAGAAGAGGATATAAAGAAATATGTGATAAAGGCAGTAGTTCCATCAGAATTTATAAATGAAAATACAAAATATTTAATAAACCCTACAGGTAGATTTGTAATTGGCGGACCTCAAGGTGACTCTGGTTTAACAGGAAGAAAAATTATAGTTGATACCTATGGTGGTTATGGTAGACATGGAGGTGGAGCTTTTTCGGGGAAAGATCCTACAAAAGTAGATAGATCAGGAGCTTATGCAGCTAGATGGGTTGCAAAGAATTTAGTGGCAGCAGGAGTGGCAGATAAAGTTGAAATAGAATTAGCTTATGCTATAGGTGTTGCAAGACCAGTATCAATTACGGCAGATACCTTTGGTACAGGCAAAATAAAAGAAGAAAAAATAGTAGAAATAATAAAAAAAGTATTTGATTTAAGGCCAGCTGCTATTATAAGAGATCTTAACTTAAGACGACCAATATACAGACAAACAGCAGCGTATGGACATTTTGGAAGAACAGACGTAGATTTACCTTGGGAGCAACTTGATAAAGTTAATGAGATAAAAAAATATATATAATAATCATTAAAATTAATTTGGTAGATTGGTTTTTTACCAGTATCTTTGTAGAGGTAATTTATGAACTAAATTCTTATATTTCTAAAAACACTATGAAATTATATCATTAAATTCTCATAGTGTTTTTATTATTTAGGTATTTAAAAATAAAACTAGTATGCCAATTGTTTATTTTAATATAAAATTTTTAGCGTTTAATAGTATTTTTTACATGCTGCATAAATTCATCCGGGGTAACAATTCTTACTTTTAAATAAGTTTGTGTATCTAAAAAAATATATAATATTTAAGTATATTTGAATTGTCTTTTACTGTTTTTTCTACAGATGTAATTAAAGAGAATTTTTCCAAGATAGTTTTTTCATCCCCATAGGTCTCTTTATACACAGCTTCTACAAGCGATTCAATATCCAATTTGTCTTTTATTCTAAGGGCAAATTCTTTGTCAGTTTCGTAGGATAGTTTTGTTACGTTTATAGTTTTTAATCTTTTTAATATGAATATATACAGAGGTATTAGAGATTCACTATTATTTATCCGTCTTATGATAAATTTTCTTCTCAATAGTTTGATCAATATAAGTATTATAATTATAGCCCCACTAATAAGTATATAATTATAATTTTTAATGAGATTAATATTGTGAAGTTTGTTGTTTAAATTATACTGTTTTTCTTTATTAGAATTTTCTAAATTAGGTTCAGTTTGCTTAGCATTATTCTGTAGGTTTCTTTCCTGTGGTGATTCGGTATTTTGAATATTTGTTTCTTCTTGAGTAACTTCTATATCATTTGCAGCACTATTTTCAAAATCGGGGATGGGGGTAGTTTCTAGTATAGACCAAATACCCTTATCTGCAGAAGTAAGGACCTCAACCCAAGCGTGAGCATCATAGGATCTTATAACATAATTTCCCATATTGTCAACTTCGCCCCTAACTTTAAAGCCTTCAACATATCTAGAGGGTATGCCTACAGCTCTACACAACATTACAGCAGCAGTAGCAAAAGACTTACAATATCCTTTTTTTTCATTAAATAAAAAGAAATCTACATAGTCTGGTGAATTAATATTCATTGCATTAGGTTGTAAGCTGTATTTATAATTATTAAGAAGATATCTCTGTATAAGCTTTAGTTTATCATTATTATCTCTAGCTCCTAAAGTTATTTCTTTTGCTAAATTTCTTACTCTTTCAGAACTTGTAAATTTTAATGAGTCATTTATTAACTCATAATTAATATTATTTTTACCTACAATGCTGTTCAGTGTGTTTATATCATCTTTATATGGAGAATTTGAATAATTTTCTATAGTTTCTGTATCACTATAATCATAATAATTTATAGTATAATTGTGTTGAGATTGTCCAGTTAAATAATTTTCGTTATTATACATATATATATTTGAGGTTTTAGGTGAAGCTACTTTTGTAATATAGTTAGGAGATATCATTACGTCATCAAAACTATCATTTAATGTTTCAATTGAAATAGTTTTAATTTTAGTTTCTTTCTCTCTATTATACTTAATATTTCTTTCAGCAAATTCACCCTTCGGCATTAAGTTAGCTACATTTAGTGATTGTTTAGATTTTATTGAAGGTAAGGATCTATTTTCTATCCATCTATTATAATTATAGTCATAGTAAACTTTTGTCTTTAAATATTTAGGTACATCACCCTTTAGAAGGGAAAGTCTAATATTGTTTATCTGCAATTTACTTCCGAGAAAAGAGGTACTAGAAGTATTTAAACCAATAGTAGCAAAATCAGAGGGAATATTTTTGTTAATATGCAATATGTCATTAAATCTATATTGAAGCCAATTTGTGCTCTTGTCAGCGGTAAAAGGAACAAGTAAATATATAATACTAGAAAAAGTTATACATATAATTAAATAATAGATAACAATAAATTTCATTTGGAATTTTTTAATTTGTATAGTGTTAATTTTAAATAAGTTTAAGTTTATAAAATTTAAGAAAATATATGCAGGTAAAATATACATAGTCTCCTTATTAAATCCTAGTAAGTAATATAATAATAATATAGCTGTATTAAATAATATTATTACTATGCCTAGGTTAAACTTAGAGAGAATGATATAAAAGAATGTTAGTAAAGGTATTATTAAAATATAAAATGGAAAAATTAATGAAAAATCTACCTTAGAACTAGTTGTAGTCAATGTGTTTATTTTTAATCCCAAATTAAATAAATTACTGAAAAATGTTGTTAAATCAGAATATTTATAAATAAATATATATGCAATAGACATTAAAAGTAAAATCAATAATAGTATAGAAATATTTTTGTAATTGCTTACAATATAGGATATGAATTCAAATACTAATAAGGTCATTATAAATAGTAGCGTTATATTTTTATAGGAAATATTTGTAACAATATAAGCTTTATTGATTAGAATAATGATTAGTATAATATTTATTATAGCTATGGGAATATAAATTTTTTTCAATATATCACCTCCCAGATATTATGGATGCTACTTTTATATTATTATTCGATAAAAGATTTTTTATAGTAGTTGGAACATCCATCAGTGTAAAAATAATTAAGAGTTCACAATTAGCTGATATTTTTGAAAGTATTTCTATACTTTTTAGTGATATTGTATAAGTTATAATAAAAATAGTTTTATGATTTTCCATAATTGTTAATTCTTTTTCTAGAATATTGTTAAAAAAGTTACCTTTTCCTAAACTCTTATGTTCTAAGTAATAAGATAAAACTAAATTATAATCATTATCATTTTCCAATTGAAAAACTGTACTTTCTAAATTTTCTATATTTAAATAAATGGTTTTATGCATAAATAATAGATATTTAATTATAGATAGTGAAAATGAAACTAAAGTTTCATCTGTTATATTATCAAAAGTATCCGATAAGAGTAAGCAGTCTGTCATGTCCATATAAATATAAACATCATTTTTTACTGAGGCATCAAATCTTTTTATATATAAATTATTTTTTTTAGCACTTAATTTCCAATGTATATTTTTTAAATTATCTCCTTCTGTAAATTTGTCAATATATGAATAGGTATCAGAAGGATATAAATTTTTATCGTTACTAGACAAACTGATTGAACTATCAACAAGCTTTTCAATGTTTAAGGGTAATTGCATATTTTTAGGATATACTGTTAAAGTAAATTCATTTTTAAGATTTAATTTTTTAGAAGATATTAAAAACAGGTCATTTGCCTTAAAAAAGCAATTTGTGGAAGTATAAAATCCTCTAGTATTTACTTTAAAATTTAGCTCCATATTAACTTTCTTAAAAGGCATTAAAGTTAGAGCTTTTTCACTAAAAAAATCAGAAGAAAATTTTATATTAGGGTATAAAAAAGGGCTTCTATTATTAATATGTAATAAAATTTTAATATTTTCATCAGTGAAAAATTTTTGCTTTTCTGAGTAATTTAAATCAACAGATATATAGTTTTTCAAGAAAATTAATGATAACAATGAAAATACTAAAATTAAAAAAAATACTAATAATAAAGAGTTAATTATTTGATTCCCATAGAAATATTGAACTATTATAAGTAAAAATAAAGTTATTATAAAAGAAAATTTAAATTTTATCATGCATACTTAATATCTGGTACTGATACTTTTTTAATAATACTATCAATAATATCAGATGTATTAGTACCGTTAAATCTGTGTTCTTTTGATATTATTATTCTATGGGAAAGTACTTTTTTTATATTTTCTTTTATATCATCTGGAGTTACATAGTTTCTGTTATTTATATAGGCTGTTGCCTGAGATATTTTTAGCAGTGCAATAGAAGTCCTTGGAGAAGCTCCCAGGAGTAATTCGTCGCAATTTCTTGTTTTATTAACTATATCAACTATGAATTCTAATATTTTATGACTTACATTTACTTTTTTTACATTGTTCTGATGAAGTTTTAATTCTTCTAAAGTTATTACTGGAAATATACTATCTAACGGATTTTTAGTTTTATAAGTGGATAACATTTTTATTTCTTCATCCTTTGAGGGATAGCCTAAAGATAATTTAATTAGAAACCTATCTAGAACGGCTTCGGGAAGAGAAAAAGTTCCAGAGTATTCTAATGGATTTTCAGTAGCCATTACCATAAAAGGTGAATCTAAAAGGTAAGTATTATTACCATCACTGACTTGTTTTTCTTCCATAACTTCAATTAATGCGCTTTGAGTTTTGGGAGAAGTTCTATTTATTTCATCTGCTAAGATCATATTTGCAAAAATTGGACCTTTTTTGAAATTGAATTCATGTGCTTGTTGATTATAGATAGAAACTCCTAGTATATCAGAAGGTAATATATCTGGAGTAAATTGAATTCTATTAAAACTTAAATCTATACTTTTGCTTAGAGCTTTTATTAACATAGTTTTGCCAACACCAGGTACATCTTCAATTAAAATATGTCCTTCCGCTAAAATTGCCTTTAATATATCTATAACTACAGATTCTTTTCCAATTACAACTTTTGATATATTTTCTATGACTTTTTCCATGTCTTTTATCAAGTGTATTCCCTCCTTGAAATTTTACAAATTTATTTTCAGTTTGATGTAAACAAAATTTATACATAAGATAATTTATTTAAGTAAATTATCTTATGTATAAAAATTTTTTAGTAACAATGTTGTTTCACCTAACTAACTTGGCGTAAGTCTCCAATTTCTTCAAGTGGGAGTTCAACGCCAAGTAAGCCATGTATTTGCAGTTCTAAAATTTAGATGGGGTAAAAGCACCCCTACCTGAATTAAGAAACTTGCTTCAATATAATTATATCACGTAACAAAAATAGACCTCTTAAATTTACAGAAATTTTACTGTTTTTTTATTTAAGGAGTCTATTTTAAAAATTAATATATACATAAAAAGTTTAAGAGTGCAGTTCATGAGAAATAGAATTTGCAGCTCCTATATTAGAAGATACAGTTTTACTAATCCATTCACCTATATTAGAAAATATCTTTTTATTGCATAATTCGTTATGAAGGGAGTGGTATAGTCCTTCATAGATTTTAATAGTGCACAAGTTATTAGGAACTTTTTCAGCAAAAAGTTTACTTTTTTCTGAAGAAGTTATTTTATCTGAATCACCATGAATTAATAATAATGGAACATTAAAATTTGAAGCATTATCTATAGCCCATAATCCTGCTCTGTATGCAGTAGTGAAAAGCCTGGCTGAAATACAGCTATGGGTCAATGGATCATTTGAATAAGCCTGAAGGATATCGGGATTATGAGATAGCGCAGCTTCATTAACTATATTATCTACTAAAAATGATGGCCATATTTTGTTAAGTAAAAAGGTAAAATACAGTTTAGATTTAGGTGGATCTGAATACAGACTAAGCCAAGGGCTGCTTATTATAACTCCATTAATATCTGGCTTGCGTCTCAGTACATAATTCAATGTTAGATTTCCTCCAAAACTATGACCGTAAAAAAATGTAGGTACTTTACCAAAATGTTTTTTTGCAAAATTTAATAATATATCTATATCATCCATAAAAATTTCATAAGAAGGGGTATGACCTCTTTTTCCTTCTGATTTTCCATGTCCTCTGAGGTCAAAGGCTATTACGGCAAATTTATTCTTATTAATATAATTTACTAATCCACTGTACCAGTTACTATGATCGCCAAGACCATGTATTATGCATAAAACACCTTTTATATCTCCATTTGGAATCCATTCTCTAAAAAATAATTTAGTTCCATCTATAGCATCATGATAAAATTCTTTTATTTCCATATATAATCACCTCAAGTTATAAATATTTTAATTTTATTGTATTTAAATAAAACCAAGTATTCATATATGTATTATATATAATATAACATTATTATTCAAGAATGTCTATAGATATACGAAAATAAATTATATGATTAAATAATTGTCTATGACAAATTTTAAATACAGTGGATTATAATTGAAAAATTATTAGAAAAAAATTCAAAAAGTTAGTATAATTATATGTAATATTATTTATAACTAACAAACTAATTTGGAGGAAATAATGCTTATCAAAACAAGACTGCCGTTAATGATGATTTTATTGTCATTGATTCCTTTATTTTTACTAAGTTTTTTAATATATAGACATACATCTAAGGTCCTTATAACAAATAGTAAAGTAAATATATTACAGACTACTAATGCCTATAGTAGCGCTTTGGCAGCTGTTATAGATGGACAGAGAAGAGAGGTAAACAGCTCAAAAGAGAGCTTGGGTATAATCAATGTATTAAGTAATAGATCAAGAAATAAAGATGACTCATTTTATCATTCCAAAGAAGTATTAAATCTAAATAAATCTCTTAAGGAAAATAAAGATAATTTCCCTGAAATTCAACATTCACTTGTAATAGATTTAAATGGAAATGTAATTGCCAGCAGTGAGGAGAATGCTTTAAAATTTAATGTAATTGATAGAGAATATTTTAAAGATTCTATAAAAGGTAAAACATTTATTAGTAATACATTAATTTCTAAAGCCAGTAATAAATTAATAGTGGTAGTATCTTCTCCAGTAAAAGATTTAGATGATAACATAATTGGAGTTTATGCCAATGCCATATATATAGATTACTTTCAAAAATTTATATTAAATATTAAAAATGGAGATACTGGATATGCATACATAGTTGATAAAGATGGAAATATTATTGCTCATCCAGATTCTAAAAAGATAGGTAAAAAATCCGAAAACACTAAGCTTATAGATATTTTGAGAAATATTAAAGATAGCAATAAAGTTTATGATGGTTTAGATGTATATACTTATGATAATAAAGATAAATTAATGGGATATAAAACAATTCCAGAATTAAAATGGACTTTTGTATTCACAAAAAATATAGCTGAAGTGAACGAACCAGCTTATGGTGAACTGAAAATAATAATGTCAGTGGCAGCATTTATATTTATATTATCTGTATTTATAAGTATTTTTGCATCAAGATCTATAACTAAACCTATTGGATATTTAATAAATGTAATGAATAAAGCGCGAAAGGGAGATTTAAACTCTTTATGTGAGTATAAATCCAATGACGAATTAGGAATGCTTACAGGAAACTACAATAATATGATAAAAAAACTTAACAATAGTTATGAAGAACTTTCAGCAGTGTATGAAGAATTATCTGCTACAGAAGAGGAACTTAGAAGCCAATATGATGAATTGATTGAAAATAAAGAAGCTCTTGAAGTAAGTGAATGTAGATATAAGGAAGTATTAAATGGTATTAATGATGCCTTATGGGAATATGACGTAAATACTGGTAGGTTTTTTGCTTCGGATAAATGGTATGATATAACAGGGTATCAAACTGAGCATTATAACATTCTAAAATTAATAGAAAAAGCAGTTTTCCCTAAATGTAAGAAAAAGCTATATGATGATATAAAAAAACATATAAATCTTAAAACTCCTTGGTTTGAAACAGAAGTTAAAATAAATGCAGGAGATGGTAAAATAAAATGGATTTTAAATAAAGGTAAGGTTATCAAAGATGATGATGGTAGAATTTTAAAATATTCAGGTATAATATCAGATGTTACGGTAAAAAAGAAGGCTGAGCTTAGAGTAAAACAACTAGCATATTTTGATACACTAACAGGACTTCCAAATAGGACTAACTTTATTGATCAACTAGATAATGAAGTGAGAAACTATGAAAGAGATAAAAAAATGGGTGCAGTACTTTTTGTTGATTTAGATGATTTTAAAAGAGTAAATGATTCTTTAGGACATGATGAAGGAGACAAACTGTTAAAGACTATAGGAAATGAGTTTTTTCACACTATTGATGAAAAAAATACTGTTTGCAGATTTGGCGGAGATGAATTTTTAATTTTGCTCAGAGATGTAAGTGGAAAAGATGAAATTATAGATATAGTAAATAATTTAATAGATATATTTAATAATGGTTTTGAATTTAACAAAAAACGTGCATTTATAACGTGCAGTATAGGAATATGCATGTTTCCAAAAGATGGGAAGAATAATAATTCCATTTTAAAAAATGCTGATACAGCTATGTACAAGGCCAAAGAGACAGGAAAAAATAGATATGAATTTTACGATGGAGAAATGTCCAAAGGCTTAAATAGGTATATACAAATAGAAAAAATTCTTAGAAGTTCCATTCATAATAATGAAATATATTTATGTTATCAACCGCAAGTTGAATTAAAAACTGGTAAAATTATAGGAACAGAAGCTCTTATAAGAATTGAAAGTAAAGAGGCTGGTTTTGTGTCTCCAGGTGAATTTATACCTGTAGCAGAGAAATCAGGACTTATTATACAAATAGGTGAATGGGTTATGAAAACAGCTTTTAAACAAAATAAAGAATGGATAAAAAAAGGATATGGTGAAAAACGTATTTCTGTTAATGTTTCATCAATACAACTTAAACAGAGTAATTTTGTAGAAAGTGTAAAGAAATGTATAGAAGAAACTGGTATATCACCTGAGTTAGTAGAAATAGAAATAACGGAAAGCGTTTTAATGGAATCTCTTGAAACAAATGTGGAAATACTGAAACAACTTAGAAGTTTTGGAGTAAGGACTTCTTTAGATGATTTTGGAACAGGATATTCTTCATTAAATTATTTGAGAATAATGCCTATAGATACTTTGAAAATTGATAAATCCTTTATAGACGATATTCATTTTAATAGAAAGCAGGAAGCTATAGTAGATGGTATAGTAAATATTGCTCATAATCTAGAAATAGAAATAGTAGTAGAGGGAGTTGAAACTCGAGAGCAGCTCAATATATTAAAACAAAAAGGATGCAATATCATTCAGGGATATATCTTTAGTAAACCAGTGACTGCAGAAAACATAGATGAAATAATAAAGAAGACAATATTATTTTAATAGAAAAATAAGTATTTTCATGTATTAATAAAAGGACTTTTAAAATACAATATAGGTTTTAAAAGTCCTTACTTAATTAATCTATTTTAAAATATAACCTGCTATTTGATTTCTTCCCCGTTCCTTTGCCAGATATAAAGCCGTATCTGCTTGTCTTATAAATTCATTTATAGTTATGTTTTCATTGGGAATGACAGAAGCTGCCCCTAATGTTATGGTCACTATATTTTTGATGTTTGAAAATTCATGCTTTAAATTTAAATATTCTATCTGTTTTCTAAACTTTTCTCCAAGGTTTAAAACTTCACCTAAGCTAACTTTTGGGAAAATTATTACAAATTCATCGCCTCCATATCTAGCAGCTATATATTTTTTATCAATGTAATTTGAAAGAGCGGAACCGATTAAAGATAGACATTTATCACCCTGAACATGACCATAATTATCATTATATTGTTTAAAACAGTCTACATCCAATAAAATTAAAGATAAATTATATTTATTTTTCTTTGCCAGGTCCCATTGTATGTTCATGACCTTGTCAAATTTTCTTCTATTAGGAATACCTGTTAAACTATCATTTTCCGATATATATAATAATTTGTTATTTAATTGTTCAAGCTCCTTTTGTATTTTCTTTCTGTAGTCAATTTCAGTTTTAAGGCTGTTAGATTTAATAGCATTGTTTACAGCTATTGAAGCATAGGTGATAATACCTTTAACATTTCTATATCCAATGGCTTAAAGGCTTTTAATACTACTTTGAACTGTCATAACTCCTAATAAGATATCATCCATTATGAGAGGACAGTAAATGGCGGATTTTGCTGATATAGTATTAATATAATTTGGATTATCTACATATCTTGAATATTCATTCTCTATATCATTTATTATAACTAATTGTCTATTTCTTAAACAATAGGCAGCTATATTTGATTTACTGGTAATAGATGCATTTGGAACATTTATGATTTTATTATTTTCACTATAATAATTATATTGAAGAATTTCATTATCTGTATTATACAATGCAATACCAAAAATAGATATATCAATAAAATCTCTAACGCTATTGCATAGAATATTCAATATTTTATCTAAATTTAAAGTAGAAGTAATTTTTTGTCCTAGCTCACTTATTATAGATATATTTTTAATACTTTCTATGAGTTTTTCAAATCTTTTTCTGAAATTTTCACTCTTCTTCATTATGTTAAGTTTTTCTTCTTCTAATTTCTGGAGTTTAATTTTTGAGTTAATATTATTAAGTCTCTGAGTACATATAACTTTTTCTAATTTGTCGTGATATTTAAAATATAACTTATAATATTCATAAGCTTTATCATCATTTTTTAACTCCTCGTACAAACTAAAAAGCTTTTTGCACACTTCTATGGTTTTAAAAATAATATTATTTTCTACAGATATATTAAAGGCAATTTTTAACTTGTCTAATGCCAGGGAGAGATTTCCTCTATTTTTAAGATAATCACTGTAATCTAAAAGTATATTAATCTTGTAAAATAAAAAAGTTTCTTTTAGGTCTATATTTAATGCTTTACAAAAATATTCATTTGATTTTGTAAAATTTCCTTTTTTTTTCATATATAAGAGCTAATATTCTGTATACTTCTGGTAATACTAATTTATAATTGAAAGAGTTCATTATTTCAATGGATTTATTTAAAAGTAATATTGCCTTATCATAATTTCCACTTAAATAATTCATTTCTCCTAGATTATATAAGGACACTCCAAAGGTAGAGTTATAATTTAATTTTTTATCAAAGGTAAGGGCTCTATTATAAAATTTAAAGGCATTTTCATAATCTTTAAGATTTTTATAGATTTCTCCTATATTAGTAGAAGTTTTTGCAAGATAGAATTTGTAATTGTATTTACTGTAGTAATTTTTATTCACAGACATTTTTAAAGCAGTTTTTTCTGCATCATTATAGCAATCAAAGCTTTTTTCATAGTCTCCTAGATTAAGCAAATTATTGCCTATATATATTAAGGATAAAACTTGTATATCACAAATATCTTCTTTTCTTGATATACTTAGAGATTCAAAAAGGAGGGATAGAGATTTTTCATAATTACCTATGTTGGTTAAAGCTTCACCAACCCTTAGGAGTGAAACAGCCATACCTATAGTATGATTAAATTTTTTACATAATTCATAAGAGTTATTGCCAAATTTTATTGTATTAATGGAATTTTCATATTTAATTTTATCAAGTTTTTCTAAAATCTCATTTATGGTAGTTGCATTGTCACTGTTAATCATAACAATTAATCACTCCAATGTGTTGATAAATTTTATATATTAAAAATATAACAATAAAATGATGTAAATTCAATTATTACTTGATATTTGTACATTAATAAAGTTGAAAAATAATTTTACAATTATAAATTTTAGGAGTATAATGTTATTAAAAATAAAATATTTATTTGCTAGGGGTGCCAAATTGGCTGAGAAGGAAAAATCCTAACTCTATGAACCTGATATGGTTAACACCATCGTAGGGAAGCAAGGGTTTGTATATTATAGAATTACAAAGCTTGCTTTATGCAGGCTTTTATTATACGCATAAAGAGAACAAACCTGATGTTTATCCTGCATCAGGTTTGTTCTCTTTTTAAATTTAAAAATAAAGGAGTGTACTATTATGAATTATACAACACAGATGGATGCAGCAAGAAAAGGAATTATTACAAGAGAAATGAATATTGTTTCAGAAAAAGAAAAGATAGATGTAGAAAAATTAAGAGAATTAATTGCTGAAGGAAAAGTAGTTATACCAGCTAACAAAAATCATAAGTCTTTAGATCCAGAAGGTATTGGAGAAGGTCTTAGAACTAAGATAAATGTAAATTTGGGAATATCGAAAGATTGTTGCAGTATAGAAAAAGAATTAGAAAAAGTTAAAGTGGCTATTGAGATGAAAGCAGAAGCTATAATGGATCTATCTAACTATGGAAAAACTGAAAATATGAGAAAAAGAGTTGTAGAAATGTCTACAGCAATGCTTGGAACTGTTCCCATGTATGATGCTATAGGATTTTGTGATAAGGAACTTCAAGATATAACTGTGGATGAATTCTTTGATGTTGTGGAAAAACATGGACAAGATGGAGTGGATTTCATTACAATTCATGCAGGCCTTAATCGTGAAACTGCAAAAGCGGTTAAAAATAATCCACGATTGACTCAGATAGTATCTAGAGGTGGAAGTCTCTTATTTGCATGGATGGAACTAAATAATAGAGAAAATCCATTCTATGAATATTATGATAGACTTTTAGATATCTGTGAAAAATATGATATAACTATTTCATTAGGAGATGCTTGCAGACCTGGTTCATTAAAGGATGCTACAGATCCAGCACAAGTTAAAGAACTTATAACATTAGGGGAACTTACTAAAAAAGCTTGGGAAAGAAATGTACAAGTTATGATAGAGGGACCTGGACATATGGCACTTAATGAAATAAAGGCAAATATGTTACTTGAAAAAAAATTATGTCATGGTGCACCTTTTTATGTGTTAGGACCTTTAGTTACTGATGTAGCTCCAGGATATGATCATATTACTGCAGCTATAGGTGGAACAGTGGCTGCTTCCAGTGGAGCGGACTTTTTATGTTATGTTACTCCAGCAGAGCATTTGCGTTTGCCATCTCTTGAAGATATGAAAGAAGGAATAATTGCCTTTAAGATTGCAGCACATGCAGCAGATATAGCTAAGGGAATAAAGGGAGCTGTTGAGTGGGATAATGCCATGAGTAAAGCTAGGGCAGAGCTTGATTGGGAAACTATGTTTGATTTAGCTATAGATAGCGATAAGGCTCGTAAATATCGTACGGAATCTTCACCAGAAGATCCAGAAACTTGTACAATGTGTGGAAAAATGTGTTCTATGAGAACAATGAAAAAAGTGCTTAATAATGAGACTTTAAATATAAAATAGAATTTGATTCACAATAGTGTGAAAAGACGAAACAAGCATTAAAGTGTAAAGTTCAAAGAACAAATATCAAATAAGGGAAAGTGATAGGAGTAAATTCATCTAATAAGTGGATAGTTGATAGTGAAAAGTTGATAGTGATGGATATTTTTCTTCCGTATGCAATTCATCTAAACTTATATGGAATATAGCTCTAGTCAGTAAGATTTTATTAATAACATAGCCCTGCGGGCAGGTCAACAGAATTAACGAATTTTTAGTTATATTTTGAAAAATTTTATTACTTAAGTTAATTGTACTAAAGCGGCCTACCGGTCTAAAAACATATATTGCCATTTAAAAATGTTGATTTTTTAGTTCTAAAGCTTTTTTCGCAGCACAGCGGAGAAAAAGCAACAATAACTATTAATTCTTAATTTTTAACTCTTAACTGGTTTTTAACTTTCCACTATCAACTTTCAACTGAGAAAAGTGTTTCGCACTTTTCCCCTATTGTAAATGTATAAATAAAGTTGGAGGAGGTGAATCATATGGTTGTTAACGGCAAGGAAATGAATTTTAAAGATGGCATAACTATAGAAGAATTGTTAAATGAACTTAAAATAGAGGCTTATAAAGTGGTGGCAGAAGTAGATCTAAACATTATAGATAAAACAGAATATGCCACAACTAAGCTTACTAGCGACTCTAAAGTAGAATTAATAAGATTTGTAGGAGGAGGTTAAGGTATCTAGTCTAATAATTTATTAAATTTAAAATTAAAAAATATTAGCATAGCATACTTAATTAATTTTTTACTTTAATATGCTTAAAGTTAGGAGACAATTAAAATGGATGAATTTATTATTGGTGGTACAGAGTTAAAAAGCAGACTTTTTATCGGTAGTGGAAAATATTCTTCAAATAAAGTCATACCAGAACTACTGGAAAAGAGTGGGGCACAAGTTATTACTGCAGCACTTAGAAGGGTAGATTTTGAATCACAAGAAGAAAATATTTTAAATTATTTAAAAAAAGATACAATAATAATGCCTAATACTTCAGGAGCGAGAAATGCAGAAGAAGCTATAAGACTTGCAAGAATTGGAAAGGCAGCAGGATGTGGAAACTGGGTGAAAATAGAAGTTATTTCAGATAATAAATATCTTCTTCCAGATAATATAGAAACAATAAAGGCTACAGAAGTTTTAGCAAAGGAGGGGTTTGTAGTTTTGCCATATATGAATCCAGATCTTCCTGATGCAAAGAGAATGTTAGAAGCTGGTGCAGCTGCAATAATGCCTTTAGGTTCACCTATAGGAAGTAATAGGGGTATTAGAACAAAAGAAATGATTAGAATTCTAATTGAAGAAATAGATCTTCCAATAGTAGTAGATGCAGGTATAGGTAAACCATCAGATGCTGTTTTAGCCATGGAAATGGGGGCATCAGCAGTATTAGTTAATACAGCATTGGCTACTGCAGGAAATCCTGTGCTTATGGCGGAAGCCTTTAAACTTGCCGTTGAAAGTGGTAGAAAAGGATATTTAGCAAAGGCTGGTATGGAGAGAGAATACGCTGAAGCATCTTCACCTTTAACAGGATTTTTAAGATAGGGGGATGGAATAATGAGTTTTTTTGATGTAGCTGCTAGATTACAAGATTATGATTTTGATAGCTTTTTTAATAGTGTAACCAAAGAACAGATTGAATATATATTATCTAAAGATACACTAAGCAAAGAGGACTTTATGTGTCTTTTGTCACCAGCAGCAGAGGACTATATTGAAGTCATGGCACAAAAGGCGCATAAAATAGCAATTAATAATTTTGGCAGATCTGTTACCTTGTATACTCCTATATATATAGCTAATTATTGTGTTAATAAATGTGCATACTGTGGATATAATGTAGAGAATGATGTGCACAGAAAAAAACTTACTATGGAAGAAATTGAAAAAGAAGCACAGGCAATATATGCTTCTGGTTTAAGGCATATAATTCTTCTTACTGGTGAATCAAGATTTCATAGTCCGGTGTCTTATATAAAGGACGCTGTGAAATTATTGAAAAAATATTTTAGTTCTATCTGTATTGAGATATATCCTTTAGAGGAAAATGAATACAGAGAACTTATAGAAGCAGGGGTGGATTCACTTACTATATATCAGGAAACTTATAATATGAAAAAATATGATGAAATTCACTTAGCAGGCCCTAAAAAGAATTATAGATATAGAGTAGAAACTCCTGAAAGAGCTGCAAGAGCTGGAGTAAGAGGAATGGGTGTGGGGGCACTTTATGGACTTGACAGTTGGAGAAAGGAAGCTTATTTTTCTGGACTTCATGCAAGATACATTCAGGATATGTTCCCATACATGGAGATAAGTATGTCTGTACCTAGAATAAGGCCTCACGCAGGAAGTTTTACTGACATTAAAGATGTAACTGATAAAAATTTAGTACAGATAATGCTTGCTTTCAAAATATTCCTTAAAAGGTCAGGAATAAATGTAACTACTAGAGAATCAGCAGAGCTAAGAGATAATCTTATACCACTTGGAGTAACTAAAATTTCAGCAGGAGTTTCTACAGAAGTAGGAGGACATTCTTGTAAAACTGAAGATCAAGGAGAAAAACAGTTTGAAATTTCAGATAAGAGAAGTGTAGGAGAAATAAGAGAAATGCTTAAATCAAAGGGATACTGTCCTGTCATGAAGGATTGGGAGTATGTGTAGTTATGAATAGAAAACTCTTTATAATTACAAATAGAAAACTTATAAAAAAAGGTGATTTATATACAGTAACAGAAGCCTGTGTACAAGGTGGAGCAGATGCTATTATTTTAAGAGAAAAAGATCTTTCATCAGAAGAACTTTATATTACGGCCTGTAGATTAAAAAAAATTATTAATAACAAAATACCTCTTATAATTAATGGTAATTATGATGTTGCTGTTAGGTGCAAAACGGAGGGAGTACATTTAAGTTATGATATATTTATTAAATTCAATAATAAATATAATGAATTAAAAGGTGTATCAATTCATTCCTTAGAAGAAGCTAAAATGGTAAATAATATGAATGCTGACTATATTTTGACCGGTCATATATTTAATACAGCTTGTAAAGCAGGACTTCCTGGAAGAGGAATAGAGTTTTTGAAGGATATTTGTGGAAATTTGTCATTACCAGTTATTGCAATAGGCGGTATAGATGAAAATAACATTAACAGCGTTCTAGAAGCAGGAGCTAGCGGAGCAGCCATAATGTCATCTGTTATGGAAGCTGATAATCCTAAAGATGTTGTATATAAAATGAAAAGTATTATTAATAATTTTTAGTGTAAATAATACAACAATTATGATGCGTAATTTTACTAAGAAAAGTGTATATAAGACATATGAAAATGAATATATACATTTTTCTATGTAAAATTTGTTTTTTTATTGATTTATATTAGTACATTGTGTTAAAATGGATTAGGTAATTTAATAAGTCGAATGAAGATAGTGGAATAATTAGACATGTGAAAATAAATAATAGGTCAAAGGGAGCATATTTGACTGATATTATTTAAAATGTTTTAATTTAAACCGTTATTGGACGAAACTCTGGAGAGACTCAAAGGAGCACCGAAGGGGAAAACTAGATTTATAGTGAAACTCTCAGGTAAAAGAACGGAGATTATATATTAAAAGAAACGTCTATGTTGTGTATCAAAAGTTTATTTATTACATAGAGAGTTGTTTTTAATTCTTCGCGCTTCTCAGAGACTAATTTTATTTAGTCTTTTTTTATTTATACATATTGATTGTTTTATTTTAAGTTAATTAAGCCTATACTATGTTTAGGTAATTTATTATTCAGGAGGAATTTGTTAAAATGAAATCATTTATCACAGTAATCGGAGAAGATAAAATAGGTATTATTCAAGGCATAACTTCAATACTAGCAGAAAATAAAATAAATATTATGGATATAAATCAAACTCTTTTGCAAAACTATTTTACAATGATAATGTTTGTGGATTTATCTAAGATGGAAATAGATGCTAAAAGGCTAAAAGAAAAGCTTGATGAAGAAGCTGAAAAACTTGGAGTTACAATTAAACTTCAACGTGAGGAAATATTTAGATCAATGCACGAAGTATAATAGATTAGGAATTGGGAGTTGAAAAAATGATTAATAATAAAGACATACTTGAAACTATCAATATGATTGAAAAAGAAAATCTAGATATTAGAACAATAACTATGGGTATATCACTTTTAGATTGCTGCGATCCAGATGGTGAAAAGTGTAGACAAAAAATATATGATAAGATAACGACAAAAGCTAAGGATTTAGTTAAAATAGGTGAACAAATAGAACTTGAATATGGAATACCTATTATACATAAAAGAATATCAGTAACTCCAATAGCATTAGTTGCTCAAAGCAGCAGTGATACAGATTATGTAGAATATGCAAAAACTCTGGATAAAGCTGCAAAGACTGTAGGTGTTAACTTTATAGGTGGATTTTCTGCATTAGTTCATAAAGGATGCACACCTGGAGATAGAATACTTATAAAATCTATTCCAGAAGCATTAGCAGTTACAGATAGAGTTTGTTCTTCTGTAAATGTTGGAACTTCAAAAGTTGGAATAAACATGAATGCGGTAAGGGATTTAGGAGAAATAGTCAAAGAGGCAGCTTATATTACAAAAGATAATGGAAGTCTTGGATGTGCAAAACTTGTAATATTCGCTAATGCAGTTGAGGATAATCCTTTTATGGCAGGAGCATTTCATGGTGTAGGAGAAGCAGATTGTGTTATAAATGTAGGTGTCAGTGGTCCTGGAGTTATAAAATCAGCTTTAGAAAATGTAAAGGGAGAAACCTTTGATGTTGTAGCTGAAACTATAAAGAAAACTGCATTTAAAATAACAAGGGTTGGTCAATTGGTAGCTACTGAGGCTGCAAAAAGACTTGATGTACCTTTTGGAATAGTAGATTTATCTCTTGCACCTACTCCGGCAGTAGGTGACAGTGTAGCTAGAATACTTGAAGAAATAGGACTTGAGGTTTGTGGTTGTCATGGTACAACTGCTGCATTAGCTATGCTTAACGATGCAGTTAAAAAGGGTGGTATAATGGCCTCTTCACATGTAGGAGGACTAAGTGGCGCTTTCATTCCCGTAAGTGAAGATGAAGGTATGATACATGCTGTAGAAATTGGTGCATTAAATATAGAAAAGCTTGAAGCTATGACTTGTGTTTGCTCAGTAGGTCTTGATATGATTGCTATTCCAGGAGATACACCTGCATCAACTATTTCTGGAATGATTGCTGATGAAATGGCAATTGGAGTAATAAATAATAAAACCACAGCGGTAAGAATAATTCCCGTTTATGGAAAAAGCGTTGGTGACAGAGTTGAATTTGGCGGACTTTTAGGAGCTGCACCAGTAATGGCTGTAAGCAAATTCTCTAGTGAAGATTTTATTGCTAGAGGTGGAAGAATACCTTCACCAATCCACAGTTTTAAAAATTAACTATATGCTAATTAATTATAAAAAGTAAAAATAAGATATGTAAATATAAAAAGCTACCTTGATTTGAAAGTTATTTTCTATTAAAGGGTGGCTTTTTTATTATCTGTTATTGAAAATGTAATATAAACAAGTTGTAAGGATGTGATATTAATATGAATGAAGAAAAGAATGGCGTAGTTTTAGCACTAATGTTAGCCATGTTTTTAGGGGCTGTTGAAGGAACTGTAGTAACTACTGCTATGCCTTCTATTGTGAAAGAATTAAATGGATTTAGTCATATGAATTATGTTTTTTCCTTATATTTATTAACTTCAGCAATTTTTACTCCCATATATGGAAAATTATCTGATATATATGGAAGAAAAATAACTTTGTGTACAGGTATTATAATATTTTTATTGGGAAGTATTCTATGTGGATTTTCACACAATATGTATGAACTTATAGCTTTTAGAGCTGTACAGGGAATAGGAGCTGGGGCTATATTTACCATAAGTTACACTATAGTTGGTGATATATTTAATGTTTCTGAACGAGCAAAAGTACAAGGATTTCTCAGTACTGTCTGGGGAATATCAAGTATAGGAGGGCCATTTCTAGGAGGATTTTTGATTCAATATATATCCTGGCACTGGATTTTTTTTATAAATATTCCTTTTGGTATAGTATCTATAATACTTTTAAAGAAATACTTAAAAGAAAATTTTAAAAAAAATATTGTCAATATAGATATTTTAGGTTTAATAATTTTAAGTTTATCCATTATAATATTTTTATATGGAATAATTTCTATTGAAAAGAATAGTAATTTTTATTCGATATTTTTAATAGCTTTATCAATTGGCTTTTTAATTATATTTTATTATATAGAAAAAAGAGCAAAAGATCCTATTATGCCTTTTGAAATTTTTACGAGGCATAACATAATAGCTAATATTGTAAGTTTACTAGTTTCAGCAATTTTAATAGCTTTAGATGTATATATGCCTTTATACATACAAAGTATCTTAGGATATAGTGCAGCAATTTCAGGATTAGCTATGGCACCAATATCTATAGCTTGGCTTATATCATCAATTATATTATCTAAATCTATATCTAAGTATGGTGAGTCTTTGTTAGCTTTTGTATCATCTATAATATTACTTCTTAGCTGTATATTCTTAGCTACTTTATATTTAAAAACTTCTTTGATTTTAATGATATTATATGGATTTATTATGGGATTTGGTTTTGGTGGATTATTTACAACTCTTACTATGATAGTTCAAGAATCGGTAGAGTATAATAAAAGAGGAGCTGCTACTGCATCAAATTCATTACTTCGTACTATAGGTCAGACTATAGGGATAAGTACTTTTGGAATTATATTTAATTTAAATGTTTCAAAATATTTTTATAAATTCCGAATAACAAATATAGATACAAATAATTTATACAGTATTGGAAAAGTAAATCTTTATCAAATAAAAGGAGCATTGAATTATGGTATACATATAGTGTTTTTAATATTAATAATAATTTCTATTATTTCAGTGTTTCTATCTTATAGACTTTTAATAAATAGTAAGGATGCTTAATGCTGAAATTAACAACCTGACCCTGAAGGATTATAGTGACTATATTTAATTATTTATCTAAGAATATGAGGTGTAAAAATGGGGGCTTTTAAGAAATATATACATAAATACTGGAGAGGATTTTCACTTGCGATAGTATGTCTTATATTAGAGGCCAGTTGTGATTTGCTGCAGCCAACTATAATGTCAAAAGTGATTGATATAGGTGTAAAGAATAGGCAAATAGATTATGTATTTAAAATGGGAGGAATAATGCTGGGAGTTACAGCATTAGGGGCTTTGGCTGCCTGTGGACGTAATTTCTTATCCAGCAGTGTTTCTCAAAAATTTTCATCAGATATAAGAGTAGATATATTTAAAAAAATACAAGATTTTTCTCTGGATAATATTGATAAATTCTCTAAGGGATCTCTTATAACAAGAATTACAAATGATGTGACTTTACTTCAAAATTTTGCTAATGGGCTCATGAGAATCTTTGTAAAATCACCTATTGTATGTATTGGAAGTATTATTATGGCTTTAAGGCTTAATATTAAACTTTCTGTAGTGCTACTTGGAGTAATTCCAATAATTGCTTTAGTTATATTTTTAAATATGAACATAGGATATCCCTATTTTATTAGAGTACAAAGAGCATTAGATAGAGTCAATAATACGGTTAGAGAATATCTTTCAGGAGTTAGAGTGGTAAAGGCATTTAATAGATTTGATTATGAAACAGATAAGTTTAAAAAAATAAATGATGATTATAGCCTTTTATCTGCTTCAGCAATGAGAATAATGTCTATATTTTCACCTATAAATGGCATTATTGTAAATATTGGAATAATTATAATATTGTGGATTGGAGCCGTTAATGTGAATGCAGGTAATATGCAAGTAGGTCAAATAATAGCTTTTACAAATTATATGACACAGATACTTTTCTCAATTATGATAATATCTTCATTATTTAATATGTCAGTGAGAGCTAGAGCCTCAGCAGAGCGTATAGGAGAAATATTTAAAGAAGAGAGTACTTTAAAATACAACAATATTGAAGATAAAGAAATTAAGTATAAAGGAAGAATTGATTTTGAGCATGTTTATTTTTCCTATGGTAATAAAGATAAACCAGCATTAAAGGACATAAATTTTACCTGTATGCCAGGAGAAAATGTAGGTATTATTGGATCTACAGGTTCGGGAAAGACAACTTTAGTCAATCTTATTCCGCGTTTTTATGATGTGACTTCTGGTAGTGTAAAGATAGATGGTGTGGATGTAAAAGATATGGATAAAGATAATTTGATGGATAGAATAGCTATAGTGCCGCAAAAGTCTATATTATTTACAGGGAAGGTCATAGATAATATAAAATGGGGAAAAGAAGATGCATCCTTAAATGAAGTCATAGAAGCATCCAAGATCTCACAGGCTCATGAATTTATTTTGAAATTTCCAGAGAAATACAATGTACTTATTGGTCAAGGAGGAGTTAATTTTTCAGGAGGACAAAAACAGCGTGTAGCCATAGCAAGAGCAGTAATTAAAAGAACTGAAATACTTATAATGGATGATGCTACTAGTGCGGTAGATGTTACTACAGAGAGTAAAATAAGAAAATCATTAAAAAATTATACAAAAAATTTTACCCTCATAACAATAGCTCAGCGTATTACTTCTGTTATGGGATTGGACAAAATAATTGTACTTGATAATGGTGAAATAAAGGGAATTGGAAAACATGATGAACTTATTAAAAATTGTGATGCATATAAAGACATTTTCTATTCTCAAATGGGAAAGGAGATGATATCTATTGTCAGAAAATAACAGCAAATATTCAAAAGAAAATATTAATATGTCCCGCATCAGTGGACGAAGCAGAATAAGAAGAAGTAAAGGTCCTGTAGAGAAACCAAAAAAATTTAAAGAAACTCTAAAAAGACTATGGTATTATTTCGGAAAACAACGAAAACTATTATTAATTGTATTTTTTATTACAATAGTTGATGCCATAATTACATTATTGGTTCCTTATTTAATAGGAAGGGCTATTGATACTATACCTATTGATGGCAAAGTTAATTTTAAAATACTTAAAATTATTTTACTTGCATTAATAATATCTTATTTTTTAGACGCAGTATTAACTTTTTTTCAAGGATGGCTTATGGCAGGAACAGCACAACATATAGTGAAAAATATGAGAGCAGATTTATTTAAAAAATTTCAAAAGCTTCCTATAGTATTTTTTGATGGAAATACTCATGGTGAAATTATGAGCAGAGTATCTAATGATGTAGACAATGTAAGCAGTACTATATCTCAATCAACTACACAGCTTATGTCTGGTATGATAACTATAATTGGATCACTGATTATGATGATTATTCTCAGCCCATTACTAACTTTAGCTAGTATGATTACTGTTCCCTTAGTATTTTTGCTAACTAGAATTATTGCTAAAAATACAAATGTTTTATTTAAAAACCAACAGAAAGAATTGGGAAGGTTAAATGCTAAAATAGAAGAAGCCATTTCTGGAATTTATGTAGTAAAGGCCTTTAATCATGAAAATAGAGAGATACAAGAATTTGAAGAAATTAATAATGATTTATATAAAGTATCTTTAAGAGCACAAATATGGTCTGGATATTTAATGCCTCTAATGAATGTAATCAACAATATTGGTTTTGCGGTGGTTGCAGGTGTAGGAGGAATTCTTGCAGTAAAAAATATTGTAACTATTGGTATTATAGCTAGTTTTTTAAGTTATTCAAGACAATTTTCAAGGCCCTTAAATGACCTAGCCAGTATATTTAATACTCTTCAATCTGCTGTAGCAGGAGCTGAACGGGTATTTGATACATTAGAAGAGAAAAATGAAGATGAGGATGCTGTAGATGCTACAATATTACATAATCCAAAGGGAAATGTAATATTTCAAAATGTTAGTTTTGGATATCGTAAAGATTTAAAAATTCTTAAGAATATAAATTTTAAAGTAAAATTTGGAACCAGTGTTGCTTTAGTGGGCCCTACAGGAGCAGGAAAAACCACTATAGTGAATTTACTTACAAGATTTTATGATGTTTCTGCAGGTAAAATATTTATAGACAACAAAGATATAAGAGAATATACTCGCGATAGTTTAAGAAGATGCTTTGGTATGGTACTTCAGGACACTTACTTATTTACGGGAACAATAAAGGAAAACATAAGATATGGAAAATTAGATGCTGCCGATGATCAAATAAGGAGAGCAGCTATTATGGCAAAAGCTGACGACTTTATAAGGGATTTACCTAAAGGTTATGATACTTTATTATTTGAAAGTGGGAGTAATTTGAGCCAAGGACAAAGACAACTTTTAGCTATTGCTAGAGCCATACTTTCCAATCCGTCTATATTAATTTTGGATGAAGCTACAAGCAGTATAGATACTAGAACTGAAATGAAAATACAACAGGCAATGTCAAAATTGATGGAAGGTAGAACAAGTTTTATTATAGCCCATAGATTAAGTACTATAAAAGATGCAGATGTTATTATGGTCATAGACAATGGACAAATTATTGAAAAGGGAAATCATGATGAACTTATAGAAAAAAAAGGTTTTTATTATGATATGTATCTTAGTCAAGTTAATAGTATGGAAAATTAGATAATAGGAGAAAAGTGCGGAACACTTTTCTCGGTGGAAAGTTGAATACATGATTCTTGCTTCGTCTTTTCCAACAAAACTGTACTATTTTGAATTTTCTAAATATTCATAAGCGTATTCAGCATATAAACTGCTAGCTATTTGAAGAGCATCCTCATCAATGTTAAATCTGTCATTGTGCAGTGAATAAATAGCATCTTTTTCAGTATTTCTTGCACCAACTAATGCAAAAACTCCAGGAACTTCTTGAAGATATTCAGCGAAGTCTTCAGATATTAAAAATGTCTTTTTTTCAGCTATGGCATCTATAGACAATATTTCTTCTACAGCATGTCTACCCATTAAAGCAAGAGTATAATCATTTATTACTGGTGGAACAGTAAAATCATATTCTAGATCTGCTTCGGCTTTATAAGATCTCGCTGTACTTTGAATTACACGTTTTATAGCATGAGGAATATTTTTTCGTACCTCATTGTTAAAACATCTTGTAGTACCATGCAGTACTGCTGTATCTGCTATTACATTATATTGAGTTCCGGCAGTCATGGTACCTACACTTACTACCACTGGTTCTAAAGGGTCTATCTCCCTACTTACAATGGATTGTAAATTTAAGACTATGGCTGATGCTACAACTAGGGCATCTACAGCTAAATTTGGCTTTGCACCATGTCCGCTTTTACCCTTTACGGTTATTTTAAATTTATCTGAGGAAGCCATTCTAGGGCCACCTTCAATAGATATTTTACCACAATCTATATCGGGAACTAAATGTATACCAAATACACTATCAACTCCATCTAAAAAGCCCTCGGTAACTAGAGATTTAGCTCCACTTCCAGCTTCTTCTCCTGGTTGAAAGATAAGTTTAACAGTTCCACTAAGATCAGGTTGTATTTCTTTTAGTATTCGTGCAGCTCCAAGTAGTGAAGCCATATGACCATCATGACCGCAAGCGTGCATATATCCTGTATTTTTTGATTTATAATTTATAAGGTTACACTCGGTAATAGGCAAGGCGTCTATATCAGCACGAAGAGCAATAGTTTTACCTTTTTTTCCACCTTCGATGGTTGCAAGTATACCTGTACCGGTATTGCTGGATATTTTATAGGATATTCCCAATTTATCCAGTTCGCTTCGTATTTTTCTTGAAGTTTCAAATTCCTGCAGACTCGGTTCAGGGTATTTATGAAAATGTCTTCTCAATTCTACTATATAATCCTTATATTTTGGTGCAATAGCTTTAATATTCATTTATTTCATCTCCAATCCTTTAACAAATTATCAATATTATTGTTGATTATATAATAATGCTGTAGATATTAATTTGATTATTAACATATTGTATAATTTAATTATACTACAATATTAAGAATTTTAACATGGCAAGAGCTTTATAGAAAATGTAAAGTTTTGTATTGACATTAAAATATTAATGTGCATATAATCAGATAATAGTGAATCTTAGTAAACTACAATTTAGATTGTTATTTATCTGAAAGAATTGTCTAAGGTATGTGGTTTCTTATATACATATAAACAAAATTATTTATATTGACACTGTGTAAATTTCAATTTATGTTAGAAATATAAGATGTTAAAATTAAATATCTTATTTGGGGGATTTATGGATTTATTTAATGAAACATTAGAGAATATAGAACCATTGTATGATGACAAAATTGTTTTAGCCAAGAAGCGATTGGATTCTTTGGCAAAACCTATTGGTAGTCTTGGCGAACTAGAGGAAATATCTTGGAGGATGGCCGGGATAACTGGTAAGATAAATAATAATATAAAAAAGAAAAATACAATAATAATGTGTGCCGACAATGGAGTAATTGAAGAAGGTGTCAGTTCCTGTCCTAAAAATTTAACAGCCGTTGTAACAGAGAATTTCACTAAAGGTCTATCGGGAGTATGTGTCCTTTCTTCCCAGGCAAAAGCAGATATAACCATTGTAGATATAGGGGTGGACTATGATTTTAACAATAAGCATGTAATAAATAAAAAAATTGCCTATGGCACTAAAAATATGAAAAAGGGTCCGGCAATGACTAAAGAAGAAGCCATAAAGGCTATAGAAGTTGGGATAGAAATAGTAGATGATTTGGTAAAGAAAGGCTATAACCTTTTTGGTACAGGAGAAATGGGAATTGGCAATACATCTACCAGTACAGCAGTATTAAGTGTACTTTTAGATATGGATTCAGACTATTTATGCGGTAAAGGGTCTGGTATTACTGATGAAATGCTTGAAAATAAGAAAAATGTTATAAAAAAATCTATAGAATTTAATAATCCGGATAAAGATGATATATTAGATGTAATATCAAAAGTAGGTGGATTTGACATAGCTGGATTATGTGGATGCTTTTTAGGAGCAGCAAAGAATAGAGTACCAATTGTTATAGATGGTCTTATATCATCTGTAGCTGCACTTTGTGCTTATAGATTGAATAAAAATGCCAGAGAATTTATGTTTCCATCTCATCTGTCAATGGAACCTGGAGCTGAATATATAATGAAGGAGCTTAATATGAGGCCATTTTTACATATGGAAATGAGACTAGGAGAAGGTTCAGGATGTCCACTGGCTTTTAATATAATAGAATCAGCACTGGCTGTGATTAATAATATGAAAACTTTTGAAGAATTGAAAATGGAAACAGATTATTTAATAGATATAAGGTGATTAAATGGGAAAGATAGTATTAGTAACAGGGGGAGCAAGAAGTGGAAAAAGTGGCTTTGCTGAATCTTTGTTTAGTGGAACCAAGGAAGTTGTCTATATAGCTACGGCAAAAATATATGATGAAGAAATGAAACAAAGAGTTGAATTACATAGAAAGTCAAGACCTAGTGAATGGATTACTTATGAAGGTAATTATAATATAAAAAATGCGGTGGTTGACAAAAAAAATTATATTCTAGATTGTATCACAGTTTTTACTTCTAATATTATGTTTGATATTACTAAAGATTGCGAAATTATTTCACCTGAGAAGCAAAGAGAAGTGGAAAACACGGTTATGACAGAAATAAAATCTTTAATAGATAAAATTAAAGCTATAGATGGAAATATTGTTATGGTTACAAATGAAGTGGGATATTCTATAGTTCCGGAAAATCATGTGGCTAGGGTTTATAGAGATATAATTGGAAGGATAAATCAAAAAATTGCCAGTATAGTTACAGAAGTTTATATTGTGATATGCGGTATACCTAGGAGGATAAAATAATATTATGTTTAAAGCTTTTATACTTGGACTTCAGTTTTTGACAAGGCTTCCAATAAACATAGCAATAGAGTTTGATAAAAAGATTTTATCTAAAACCCCTATTTTTTTCTCAACTATAGGAATTATCATAGGTACAATAGCAGCAAGTATATATTATTTGCTGAATTTGTTAAATGGAGATATTGCAGCTTTGGGAGCTGTATTTACTTTAATAGTAATAACTGGAGGATTACATATGGACGGTCTTTCAGATACTTGTGATGGCTTTTTTTCTTCAAGAACTAAAGAAAGAGTACTTGAAATTATGAAGGACAGCAGAGCTGGAAGCTTTGGAGTTATTTCCATAGTATTTGATATATTGTTTAAATATGTTTTGCTAAAAAGCATGACTATAGAAGCAGCAATACCAGCACTTATTTTATCCTGTGCTATAGGGAGAACTATGATTGCAATGCTTCTTTCCTTTGGAAAGTCTGCAAGACCAGGTGGTATGGGAGAGATATTTATGAGTAAAAACTCAAAATTATATTTTGCTGTAACGCTTTTAATATTGATTATTATTGGAGTGATTATTAGTAAATATGCTTTTTTGATAGCATTATTTGCAGCAATTATTTTTTCACTGATGTTTATGAAGTATTCCTATAAAATAATAGGAGGAGTTACAGGAGATGTGTATGGGGCTAATTGCGAACTAAGTGAGATAGTTGCTCTTACAGTATTTCTTGTATTAATGAAATGAATATAGTTTTTGTAAGACATGGTAGTACTGAATTAAATCATAAACATGTATACGCAGGTGTAATTGATTCAGAAATATCTCAGAAGGGAATAGAAGAAATAAAGAGTATAAAAAAGTATCTGCAAAAAATAAAATTTCATGAAGTTTACAGTAGTCCTTTAAAAAGAGCTGTCAAGACCACAGAATTGTTAGATGAAAATTATAAAATAGATAGCAGGCTTTCTGAAATGAATTTTGGAATATTTGAAGGTTTAAGCTATAGTGAAATAGAAAGCAAATATGCTAGGGAAAGCAAAGCTTGGGTAAAAGATACGTTGAATTATAAAATACCTAAAGGAGAAAGCTTAATAGAGGTTTTTAATAGGACTAAAGCCTTTATTGAAGAGGTAAGCAGTAAGAGAGGAGATATACTTGTGGTTACCCACGGTGGAGTAATTGCCTGTGCTCTGTCTTTGGTTTTTAATCAATATGATTATTTTTATAGGTTTAAAATAATGCATGGAACTGCTTCGGTGATTTCAATAGAGGATGGTTATATGTATATTAAAGCGATAAATTGTAGAGATAATATAATGGATGTGTTATAAAAATGGTGTATCAATTATTCAAACCTACTTAAAGTATTATTTGAACCTTAGATACACCCTAAAATTTAGTATTTACCAAAATAGGCTTACTTTTATTTAAAACCCAATCCATAAAAACATTTATTTAATAAATTTAGTATTATCCGAAAGACATCCAACACCTTCTGGAACATTTAAGTGACCATTTCCATCTAATTTATACTCTTTTCCTTCAATTACAAATACAGAGTTACTTGTATATCCATCTTTAAACCAATTTACTTGATTAAATGCACGTCTTTCAGCTTCAACCTGATATTCTGGATATATAAGTCCATTATCTGTTAAATAAAACTTATTGGAATTTCCATCGCTATTAACTTGAAACCATCCTGGCTTAATACCAACATTATTCAATATATCTTTAATTTCAGTATTACTATATCCACCAGTACGAACAAGAAAAGCAGTTTTATCTTTTGCAAGGCTTGAAATCAGTCTCGATGTTTTACTTATTTCACCGTAGTCTGATGATGGTAAGGTCAAATCGCTATCTAAGCCAAGTTGAGAAAAAGGCATATAAACATTGCCATTATCACCAACTGTAAATATGGATGTTGTACCAGAACTTGTCTGCAGCTTATAAAAAGAACCTTTATTCAAATTAAGCACATTATTATTTGCAGTAAACTGCTGAATATTCTTGCCTTGTACTTCTGTAAGGGATGAAAGCTGTTGTCTATTTGCAATAAGTTGTTTTCCAGTATCAATGGATATACTGTCTGAAGATGAATTATTATTTAAACTTCTTTTAGCCAAATTATTTAAAGATTGCATTAATTTCAGCTGCTGGCTTCTAAAATTACAATATATATTTCTATTAAGCTGTGAATATATATTATTATTCAATCTCAACATTAATCAATTTCTCCCATATTTTTTATTCAATTTATCGGATATATTTGCTAAATCTTAACATCTATTTCAAATTATATTAACTTTTATAATACAATTTTTAATATTATCACTTTAATTTTTAAGTGTACAATAATGAAGTCATAATATAATTTTATACAATAAATAACCCTTGATAAAATATTGGCAAAGCCTAGTGGTTTCTCTATATTCTTTTCATCATTAAACTCCTATAATCTTTTTAATATCAACTTGATGGACATATCCTACAATTGTAAATTAAAGTTTAAATTGTATTGATAGTTGACTACTCAACTATAATAATATATTATATATTTAACGAGTTATTTAAAGAAAGGATATCATATATGAATGATAATGAAATAACATCTTTGATTAAATTTAATGCAAAAATATATAGAATTACCCAGTGTTACATGGATAAAAGACTTGAAAAATTTAAATTGAGCACAGGACTATATCCATATTTAATTATACTGAGCAGAAAGCCTGCAATAAGTCAAAATGAAATAAGTAAAGAAATAAATGTAGATAAAGCCATGTCTGCTAGAGCTATTAAAAAGCTTATAGAATTGGGATACATATATAAAAGAGAAAATAAAGAAGATATAAGAGCTTATAAATTATTTTTAACGGATAAGGGGAAAAATATTGTTCCTGAAATTCTTGCTATTGTAAATAATTGGATATCGATTATAGTGGATGGATGTAGTGAAGAAGAAAGGAAAATAGGAATTGAATTTTTAAATAAAGTGTTAGTAAATGCTAGAAAATATAAAGGAAGATGTGTGGAAAGGACTGAGGAATTTTGAAAAATAAAAGTGTTCTAAATAAGAATAGATGGTTAATACTGCTTACAGTAGTATTAAATACTTTTATGTGTTGTTTAGATGCAAGTATTGTAAATGTAGCTTTACCTGTAATGTCTAAAGAACTTGGTGTGAATATGGCATCTATTGAATGGGTAGTTACCAGCTATCTTATAGTCATATCTGCTACGATTCTTATATTTGGAAGATTAGGGGATATTAAAGGTAAGACTAAAATATTTCAATTGGGAATAATTTTATTCACTATTGGATCTTTTTTATGTGGTATGACAAATTCTCTTCTTATATTAGTTATGGCAAGGGGAATTCAGGCTATAGGAGCAGCGGCTACCATGTCTAATAGTCAGGGAATTGCAACTCATGTATTCCCATCTAATGAAAGGGGTAGAGCACTTGGAACCATTGGAACATTTGTAGCCTTAGGAACAATGGTAGGACCGCCTATAGGAGGATTTATTTTATCCGTACTAAGTTGGAAGTACATATTTTTAATAAATGTACCTATAGGTATAGTTACTTTCATACTTTCGATGAAAATATTTCCTAAGAGTACAGCGGAATTAAATGAAAGATTGGATATTAAAGGGGCAGCTTTTTTCGTAATAAGTATAGTAACTCTATTTGGGGCATTAGTTCATGGGCAAAATACAGGATATAATCATCCTATAATAATTATTGGGTTCATAATATCTATAATATCTTTAATACTATTTATAATTGTTGAAAATATAGTAAAACTTCCATTACTTCAACTGAGTATTTTCAAAAACAATTTATTTTCCTTAAGTATATTTTGTGGATTTGTATCATTTATAGCTCTTAGTGCAATGACTATTATTTTACCTTTTTATTTTCAAGATGTACTAAAATTATCACCGGCTATAACTGGTTTATTTATGATGATTTCACCAATAATTTTATCTATAGTTGCTCCTGTAAGCGGTTATCTATCGGATAAGATAGGCTCAGAATTTCTTACTTTTATTGGACTTATATTTATGAGCTTAGGTTTTATATTGATGTCTAATTTAAATGAAAATTCAGGTTTGCTTATTACGGCTATGTTTATAGCTGTTATGACTATAGGAAATGGTATGTTTCAATCACCTAATAATTCTCTAGTTATGTCTACTGTAAGTAAAAATAAGCTAGGTATAGCTGGCAGTATAAATGCATTTGTGAGAAATTTGGGAATGGTTCTTGGAGTTTCATTAGCTACTTTAATTTTATATAATAGAATGAGTTATAAAATAGGATATAGAGTTACAAATTATGTAGAGGGAAGAAATGATGTGTTTATCTATGGTATGAAGTATGTATTTATTGGAGCAGCAGTACTGTGCAGTATAGGAGCTATAATAACTGCCGTAAGGTTGTATTCCGGCAAAGAAGATAGCGAAAATAAAAGTAAAAATATTATTGAAGAATATTAATATAAATTTATATTTTTCTGGATTTACCTAGAGATAACTTGTTTAAGAGCGTATTAGAAAAAATCTAATACGTTTTTTTTTAATTATTTATCATGTTATGGCAGGGTAGTAACATATATATTTTATAAACAAGTAATTAAAAGACTATACATGATTAAATATAAATTTGTTTCAGGGGGTGCAGTATGGAATTTAAAGACTTAATAAAAAATGACAGAGAAGGCAGAAATAACATAAAATTTAAAGGAACATTTTTGGATTATCTTGATATTGTTAAAAAGGATCCAGACGTAGCTAAATTATCTCATAAAAGGTTGTATGACATAATTATGAAACGCGGTTTTGAAGTATTGAAGCCAGAAGAAAATCCTAGAATAAGAAAAATATATGGCAATGATGTTATCAAAAAATATAATTTTTTTAAAGATGACTTTTTTGGCATAGATAAAGTTATTATGAAAATAGTAAATTACTTCTATTCTGCTGCAATGAAGGGTGAAGAATCAAGACAGGTATTATATCTAGTTGGACCAGTAGGAGCAGGAAAATCTTCTTTAGTAGAAGCTCTTAAAAAATCCTTAGAATCAGCTCCACCTGTATATCATTTAAAGGATTGTCCTTTACATGAAGAACCTTTACACTTAATACCAAATCATCTTAGAGAAAAATTTGAAGAACTTTTAGGAATAGAAATTGAAGGTGATTTATGCCCTGCATGTAAATATAAATTATTACATGAATATGATGGTCAGTATGAAAAATTTCCTGTGGAAACTAGTAATTTTTCAATAAGATCACGAAAAGGGATAGGGGTTGTACCACCAGTAGATCCTAATAATCAGGATACTTCTATTTTGACAGGTTCAGTGGATATATCCAAAATGGATATGTACTCAGAAGATGATCCTAGAATATTCTCTTTAAATGGAGCTTTTAATGTTGGTAATAGAGGACTTGTAGAATTTATAGAAGTATTTAAGAATGATGTAGAGTATCTGCATACTATTATAACTGCTACACAAGAAAAATCTGTACCATCACCAGGAAAAGGTTCAATGATATATTTTGATGGTATAATTCTTGCCCATTCCAATGAAGCTGAGTGGAATAGATTTAAATCAGATCATACCAATGAAGCTATATTGGATAGAATTGTAAAAGTTGAAGTGCCTTATTGCTTGGAGTTAAATGAAGAAGTAAAAATATATAATAAAATACTGAAAAAGAGTAAATTTAAGGCTCATATAGCTCCGCATACTATAGAAACAGCTGCTGAATTTGCTATATTAAGTAGATTGAAACCTTCAAATAAAGCAGATCCACTTACAAAACTTAAAATATATAACGGAGAGGATATTGTAGAGAAGGGAACTACTAAAAAAATAGATATTTCTGAACTTAGAGAAGAAGCTGGACTTGACGAAGGTATGCATGGTATATCAACAAGATTCATAATAAAAGCAATAGATAATGCTCTTTCAGTTTCTGAACATGAATGCATAAATCCCTTAAGTATTATGGAGAGTATAATTAAATCTGTTAAGGATTTAGATATAGCAGAAGATCAAAAGAAAAAGTATTTAGGATTTATACAAGATACTATTAGAAAAGAATATAACAAGACTTTGGAGAAGGAAGTTACAAAGGCATTTATAAATAGCTTCAGGGAACAGGCAGAAAGTTTATTCAATAATTACTTGGATAATGCAGAAGCTTATGTAAATAAAACAAAACTTAAAGATAAATCTACAGGTGAAGAGCTTCAGCCAGATGAAAAATTCATGAGATCAATAGAAGAGCAAATTGGAATTTCAGAGAATTCAGCTAAAGGTTTTAGAAGCGATGTTACTTCCTATATGTTCTATGTAGTAAGAAATGGCGGAAAAATTGATTATACTGCGTATGAACCTTTAAAGGAAGCTATAGAGAAGAAATTAACTACTTCGGTTAAAGATTTGTCACGAATAATAACTAAGTCAAGAGTGAGAGATAAAGAGCAGGATGAAAAATATAATGCTATGGTGCAACAGATGAAGGAAAATGGATATTGTGATCATTGCTGTGATGTAGTATTGAAATACGCTGCGAACAATTTATGGAAGGATTGATATTATGGCATTATTCAGAGATCATAATTCAACTTCTTTAGGTCATGATAGAGCAGTGGAGGACAGAAGAAGACATCGTCAGCTTGTTGAAAAGTCTATAAAAGAAAATCTTGGGGATATACTTTCAGAAGAGAGTATAATAGGACAGACGAAAGATAAAAAAATAAAAATACCTATACGAGGAATAAAAGAATACCAGTTTATATACGGAAAAAATGCACCTGGAGTTGGCAGTGGTGATGGAAGTGAAAGAAGAGGGCAGGTCATAGGAAAAGATGGCTCTCAAAGCGGAGGTAAAGGTAACAAGGGTGCTGGTAATGAAGAAGGGGAAGATATCTACGAAACAGAAATTACTTTAGAAGATGTAATGAATTATCTTATTAATGATTTAGAACTACCAGAAATGGATAAAAAGAAATATGCAAAAGTGCTAACTGAAAATGGAACAAAAAAGGCTGGATATCAAAGGCATGGTATCAATCCTCGTCTTGCAAAAAAGAAAACAGTTGTAGAAAAATTAAAAAGACAGCAGGGAAAGAAAAGAGCACTGAGAGAAGAAAACATCGATGAAGAAATAGTGAGATTTCCTTTTAGAAATGAAGATTTAAGATATTATAGAATAAAAAAGACTTTTAAAAGGGAAAGCAATGCAGTAATTATATGTGTTATGGATGTTTCTGGATCCATGGATAATACAAAGAAATATTTGGCACGATCTTTCTTTTTCATTCTATCTCAGTTTATAAGAACAAAATATTCCAACGTAGAAATAGCCTTTGTGGCACATTCAACAGTAGCAAAAGAGGTAAATGAATTTGAATTTTTTCATAAGGTAGAGTCTGGTGGTACCTATATATCCAGTGGGTTAAATATGGCATTAGATATTATAGACAAAAGATATAATCCATCTAATTGGAATATATATACCTTTTATGTTAGTGATGGTGACAACTGGACAGAAGATAATGCTAGAGCAGTTGCAGCTTCAAAGAAACTTTCCGAAGTATGCAATATGTTTGGATATGCAGAGATTATGAGTGGATATTATTCCACTAATATAAAAGAAAAACTTGTAAAGGAAGTTCCAAATAAGAATTTTGTTGCTGTATCCATTAAGCAGAAAAATGATTTATGGAATGCGCTTAAAGATATGCTGAAAAAGGAACAAGTGAGGTGATATATTTGGAATATACTGTAGCTAGTTTAGAAGATTGGAATAAGAAAATTGAAAATATAGTAGATGATATTGGACTTGACTATTATGATCAGGAATTTGAAATAATAGGATATAAAGATATGCTTGCCTATGAAGCATACCTTGGTATGCCTTCTAGATATCCTCATTGGAGTTTTGGAAAAGCATATGAAAAAAATAGTACTACTTACAGTTATAATTTAAGTGGTCTTCCCTATGAAATGGTTATAAATTCAGATCCTTGTATTGCCTATTTGATGAAAGAGAATACATTATTACTACAGATATTAACTATGGCACATGTATATGGTCATAATGATTTTTTCAAAAATAACAGACTTTTTGCAGAGGGTACCAGAGCAGATTATACCGTTGAAATGTTTAAGACTGATGCGGATATGGTAAGAAGTTATATAAAAGATCCAAGTATTGGATATGAGAGTGTTGAAAGGATACTGGATGCTGCTCATGCTATTAAGCTTCAGACTTCAAGAGTTGTAGGAGAAAAGAGAATAACTGATGAGGAGCTTAAAAGAAGAATAATAAAGGAGTATACTAATAAAAATACTAATAGAAGTATATTGGAGCCTTATAAAAAAGATGAGGCTCCTGATATAAGTAAAATACCTCTTGAGACAGAAGATGATTTATTATATTTTATCATAAGATACGGAGGCTTAAGCGAATGGGAAAAAAATCTGCTTCAGGTAGTACGTAAAGAAACATCCTATTTTATACCACAAATAGAGACTAAAATTATGAATGAAGGATGGGCAAGTTATTGTCATTATAATATTTTAAAAAAGCTGAATCTTCCTGATAAACTATATCTAGAATTCATAAAACGCCATAATGATGTTATCGCACCTGGTATAGGATTTATAAATCCTTATTTTATAGGATTTAAAATGTTTGAATATTTACACAAAAAATATGGAAAAGAGAAGATATTTGAAGTAAGAAAACTTGAAAGAGATGAATCTTTTATAAGAAGATACCTAACAAAGGAACTTTGCTATGACCTCAATTTATTTGAATATGCAAAAGAAAATGAAAACTATGTAATAAAGGATATTCCAGACGATAAAGGGTGGATAAATATAAGAAATACTCTTTGCAGTTCCTGTGGTATGGGGATGATTCCTTATATTAGAATAACAGATATGTCTATACGAGATAAGACATTGACTCTTGAACATGTTTTTGATGGAAGAGAACTTAATATGGGTTATGCTGAATCTACTATAAAATATATATATGAATTATGGGGGCATACTGTAGTTTTAAAAACTAAAATAGAAGATGGAGAGTTAAGCTTAATATGTGAGTCAAAAGACAGGGTTATAAAGAGGATGACTCAGATGAAAATATAATATATTAATAAAGGCACTGTTAAAGCTATTGACTTTAAGGGAACGTACATAGATTTGTGTAAATCAAATCTATGTACGTTCTTTTTATGTCAATGGAGAAAAAGACGAACTAAAACTTGAAAATTTTTCTGTAGTGTAACGGAAGAAAAATATCTTTATTTGATATTTGTTCTTTGAACTTTACACTTTGATGTTTGTTTCGTCTCTTACCTCCATTGTGTATAAATAAGCTGTGAATTAAATATAAAAATAATTCTTAATTGTGTAGTAATTTATTCTTATAAAGTCCTGTAAGTCCTAATTTGTCTATCCTATTTTTTATTTCTTTATTGTCAGTAGAATAAAGTCCTAGTTTTTTCATTCTTTCAAAATATTCTGCTCCAGAAAAAGTGAATTTGATTTTTTTGCCATCTGCCGTATTGTTTACTCTATAATTTGAATAGGAAATTATATCTCCTATAGCAGTGGAATTTGGCAGTATTAAAGGAGATAATTTGGCTAGATATCTAACTGCATTATGGCCAGCTAAAGAACCAGTACACATAGCTTCAGTATGTCCTATAAAAAAACCGGACTTTTCACCTGCACAAAATAGATTATCTATACCTACAACTTTTAAATCATTAGTTCTTGGAGCAGCTGTTAAGTATCTTATGGAATTACCTTTTCCACCTGAATAAGGGTCTGTAAATCTTACTTTTTCCAAACCTTTAATTTTTCTCAATTTATCCAGTGGATAAAAGGGAGTCATAAGCTTTATATGTCCTGTATCTAACAATACCAAATTTTCAGCAAATTCTTCAAGGGCATATTGCTGGCAGACCTTTAACTTTAACTTTTCAAGATTAATATCCTCTTCTGGAATTTTAAGTGTTACTACTCCATCCTTATCAAGCTTATCTAATAAGTCCTTAGATATACTTTCTCTTGATATTTCACAGGAGCCGCTAAAGGCACCAAAGCTGCCATCCTCTCTTTCCGATACTATATCTTTTGCTCCAGCTAGAGCACTAATGCTTACTCTGCCGCCAAAAGTAGGGCATCTTAGTATGCACATTACACAGCCATTGCCATATTTATAACAATTATTCATACCACCTGTGGAACCAGTAGCATCTATAAATACATCGCCGTCTATAAAATTTCCATTTTCAAGTTTTATACTTAGAATTTTATTTTCAAGTTTTTTTATCTTTACAACTTTAGATAATGTATTTATATCTATTCCCAAATTAATTAAATGTTTTTTTACTTCTGGTTCAATATTATTTACATTATAGGGCCAGGCATGTTCATGAGATGGAAAGTGAATATTTTTATGTGTGGCATTATTATCTGTTATGTGGATTAAATCTCCTGCACCTAAGTTTATAAGTTCTTCAGCGGCCGTATACCTTCCGTTGTTCCTCATTATTCCGCCTACATTTCCTAGACCCAGTAATAAGTCAGTCCTTTCGTATAGACTTACATCTGCACCTGCTCTTTTGGCTGTAATAGCTGCTGCACAACCAGCCCAGCCGCCGCCAATAATTATAACTTTCAAATGTACCACCCTTTCAATTAAAGCAATTATTACTATCATATGCATTAATTCTTATTTTGTTCCAGTTTTTTGTATTATTTATATATTGAATTTTATATTGGTTTGATTTATCCTAAAAATAACGCTTTATTTTTTGGATGTATTTTGCTAAAACGTATACATCAATAGTCATAATTTACAATATATTAATATTTAAGGGAAAAGAGATGACTTAAGTTGAAATCTGTAAGATTTATAAGAAAAGATGTATTTAATCTGACAATACCTATATTTACAGAGCAGTTATTTGTAATGTCTATGGGAATGATTAATACCATGATGGCAGGTAATATAGGAAAAGAAGCAGTATCTGCAATTGGAATGGTAGATTCAATAAATAATATATTTATTGCATTTTTTTCAGCACTGGCAATAGGAGGGACTGTTGTAGTTGCTCAATTTATTGGACAAAAAAATGATAAACTTGCAAATGAATCTATGAAACAAGTTTTATATTCAGGAATTTTAATATCCTTTGGAATAACCTTAATTACATGGATATCTCGTAATCTGCTTATATCTTTGCTTTTTGGTTCAGCTGAGGGTGAAGTTATAAGAGATACTTATACTTACCTGGGTATAACACTTTTAACTTATCCTCTTATAGCTTTGAACTTAATATGCAATGGAATATTAAGGGGTGCTGGTGATAGTAAAACCCCAATGAAAATAAGTATATTTATGAACTTTATAAATGTAATTTTAAGTTTTATACTTATATATGGAATAAATATTGATGATGGGATTATTAAAATAAATACTCCAGGGTTAGGAATAAAAGGTGCTGCTCTTGGAATTGCCTTTGCCAGAATAATAGGAGCAATAACCGTTTTACTGGTTCTTTTGAGGGGAACAAAAATAATAAAATTAACTAAATTAACTGAATTTAAATTTAACAAACAGCTATTAAAACCAATTTTCAGCATAGGTATTCCTGCAAGTGTAGAATCATTACTTTTTAATTGTGGAAAATTAATTACGCAAGTATATATTGTAGATATAGGTACTATAGCTATAGCGTCCAATGCCATAGCAGTTTCTGTAAGTAATATGCTTAATATACCAGGTAATGCACTGAGTATAGCAGCTACTGCACTAGTTGGACAATATATGGGCAGAAGAAAAATAGAGGAAGCTGAAAGATGCTTATTATATATGACAAAGCTTTCTACGTTAGCATTAATATCAGTAGGTATAATATTTATACCTTTTTCTAAAATAATTTCATCTCTGTATACTCAAAATTTGGAGATTATAAACCTAACTACTAAGCTTTTAATAATAAATGGTTTAGCTATGTGCCTCTGGGCAATTTCTTTTGTTTTGCCTGCTGGTCTTAAAGGGGCAGGGGATGCCAAATATACCATGATTACCTCTATTATAGGTATGTGGATATTTAGAATTACTTTTGGATATGTACTTGGGATTCCGCTGGGATTAGGACTAATAGGAGTTTGGATTGGAATGTATACAGATTGGTTTGTGAGGGGAATTTTATATATAATAAGATTTAGAAAAGGTAAGTGGAAAAATATTGTTCTTATAGGAAGAAATAATAATATTTCTAAAAATAACTAATATAAAGACAAATATGTGTGATACAATCATATTATATAATAATGTATAAATAATATGTAGGGAGTATTATATTAATGGCACGTTTAAATATTTCTATGGATGAGGTTTTAACTTTAATTGAAAAGAATGCGGATTACGATAAAAAGAGGATAAGAAGCTTAAGCGCTATTAATGATAAAGAAGTTGAAATAACCGTTGGCATAGGATTTTTACCTAGTATTAAGGTCATTCTTGTTTTTAATAAATTTAAAGAGGGCAAGATTTATTTCACTTTAAATTCTAATGATAATATTATAAATATGTTTATGGGTTTTTTAAAGAAAACGGATGGTGACAATTTTATATATATACACAATAAAGTGGTTATTGTGAAGGCGAATAAATTCCTTTTGAAAAATTTTTCTGGCATTCAAATTATAGATTTAAACATAGTAGATAAAGAGGTTTATGTTAAGTTATATATTAATAAAAATATATAGTTATAATCAAATTACTAATGTATTAAAAGATTATAAGTACATGGCATGTTTTATAAAATGTCATGCACTTATAATTATATTTTTAATAAAACTTTAGTGATTTTACCAACTTTGTATTTTTTAATATAGTTCTAAAAATAGGATAGCCTAGGCAAGTTACAACTATGAATTCTCCTAAAGCTACTTCTCCAAAGCTCAATAAAAGTGGCAAATTTAATATAAAATGTAGTTCTAAAGCAATTACTATACCATTGACAATAGAAGGATATATTGTCGCCATTAATAGATTTTTAGTTTTGCTTATTAAAAAGACAGATATAAGAGTTGCAATACTTCCAAAAGCCATATCTACAAGCCCCATTGGACTAAATATATTTGCTATTACACAGCCAAGTACCAGTCCTGGTATGTAGCCATAATCTATAAAAGCTAACAGTACTATAATTTCTGTCAATCTTAGCTGAATTGGTCCATAACTTAAAGATGAGATTGCTATGGTCAATGCACCATAAATTGCTGCTGTCATTGCTGTTCTTACTAGATTTCTTGTTTGAAAAAAATTTTTCATATTTATCCTCCACTTTTTTAGTAAGCCTCTTAAATTTAGAAATTACAGCATTAGTGCATATTAGATTATAAAATCCCATAACTACCTATTTTATTTATATTTTTTAATGCCGTAGTTTTATTTAATGACAGGAGGCTTTCGAACTGTCATTAAAGATTTTATCAGTTTGTACGAGAGGTTTCAATAAAATTTTATATTACATCAATTATATTGGGAAAGGAGTAATACATGAGCGTAAATTTAAAAAGACATAGAATAAATATAGCTATGAAAAGGGAAAAGTCAGATCTAGTTATTAAAAATGCAAATATAGTTAATGTGTTTACAAAGGAAATAATAAAGGGAGATATAGCAATTTATAAGGATCAAATTGTAGGTATAGGTGATTATTCCGGAGTTAGGGAAATAGATGCTGAGGGCAAATATGTCTGCCCTGGATTTATAGATAGCCATATGCATATAGAGTCTACTATGGTAACTCCTGGAGAGTTTGCAAAGTCAATAATTCCCCACGGAACTACAACGCTTATAGCAGATCCCCATGAGATAGCTAATGTTTGTGGAATCAATGGAATAAATTTTATGCTTAATCAGTCAAAAGGGCTGCCATTAAATATATATTATATGATGCCTTCCAGTGTACCAAGTACATCTTTTGAGAATAATGGAGCGGATTTAACAGCGGAACTTATTGAACCATTTTTATCAAATGATAAAATATTAGGTCTTGGAGAGGTTATGGATTATCCGGCTGTAACTAACGGCCATGAAAAAATGTTGAAAAAAATTGATTTATTTGATAACAAGATTATTGATGGTCACTCTCCAAATCTTACAGGAGAGGCACTAAATTCCTATAGGACTGCTGGTATTATGACAGATCATGAATGTTCCACTATAGGGGAGGCTTTAGAAAGATTAAGGCTTGGAATGTATCTTCAAATAAGAGAGGGCTCTGGGGCTAGAAATCTTAAAAATTTAGTGGAGGGACTTATTAAACATCATATGAGTTTTGAAAGGTGTATTTTTTGTACGGATGATAAACATTTGGAAGACATAAGAAAAGAAGGCCATATAAGTTACAATATAAAAAAAGCAGTAAAGTATGGAGTAAATCCAATAGATGCTATATGTATGGCTACAATAAATTCTGCTCAGTGCTATAAATTAAAAAGATTAGGTGCTGTAGCTCCTGGATATTCCGCAGATATATTGATATTAAATAACTTACAAGACTTAAGTATAGATAAGGTATTTTATCGTGGAAAGGTTATTTATGAAAATAAAAAAGTTTGTACAAAAATAAATATAAAAATAGATGACAATAATGTACTTAACACTGTAAGATTGCAAAATATAACTATTGAAGATTTGAAAATAAAAATTGAAAATAATATAGCTGCAGTTATAGAACTTTTGCCTCATGAGTTGATTACAAAAAAGAGAGAGTTAAAGGTAAAAACATTAGAAGGTAATTTTGTAGCTGATGAATTCTTTTCAAAAATAGCAGTAATAGAGAGGCATAAAGCTACAAAAAATATAGGGCTTGGTATAGTAAGTAATTTTAATATTAAAAATGGGGCTATAGCCAGTACCGTAGCTCATGATTCTCATAATTTGATTGTAATAGGCGATAATGATAGAGATATGTTATTGGCTATTGATGAGATTAAAAAAGTAAATGGTGGTTATACTGTTGTAAGTAATGGAAAAATTAAAGGAACTCTGCCGCTTCCAGTAGCAGGACTAATGAGTGATAAGAGTTCTGAATATGTGGAAACAACTTTGAATAAAATGCTTGAAGAGGCTTTAAAACTTGGAATCAATAAAAATATAGATCCCTTTATTACATTATCTTTTTTGGCTTTACCTGTGATACCAGAGATAAGAATTACAGATAAAGGACTTTTTGATGTAACACAATTTAAATTTATATAGAATATTTAACGGAAAAATAATATTGAAAAATATTTTAATAATACTTAAAATGAATAGTATTAATAGAATAAAATGAGGTGTGGATATGAGTAGTATTGCAGGAAGCGGTTGTGAATTATTAATACCGTTATGTGAAAGAAAACCGCTAAAGGAAATAGAGAGAAGTATTATTAAAAGATATAGAAAGTATTTATGGACGAAATTTGTAAGAGCAATTAAGGATTTTAAATTGGTGGAAGAAGGAGATAAGATTGCAGTGGCTGTTTCTGGCGGGAAGGACAGCTTGCTTATGGCAAAATTATTTCAACAATTGAAAAATCATCCTCAGATAAACTTTGAATTAGAATTTATCGCCATGGATCCTGGTTTTCACGAAAGTAATAGAGAATTACTACTTAATAACTGTGAATATCTAAATATTCCAGTACATCTTTTTGAGTCTGGTATATTTGAAGTGGTAGAAAATATAGCTAAAGATTACCCTTGCTATATGTGCGCAAGAATGAGAAGGGGAGCGCTCTACAATAAAGCCAAAGAATTAGGATGTAATAAATTAGCACTAGGACATCATTTTAATGATGTTATAGAAACAACTATGCTAAATGTCTTATATTCAGGTAATTTTAAAACTATGAAGCCAAAATTAAAGGCTACAAATTTTAAAGATATGGAATTAATAAGGCCTTTGTATTATATTGAAGAAGATGATATTAAAAAATTTGTAAGGAATAATGGATTAGCTACTATGAATTGTGGATGTATAGTAGCAGCACAAAAAACCTCCAGTAAAAGAAAAGAAGTTAAAGATTTGATAGGTGAATTAAAAAAGAATTTTAGAGATGTGGATAAGTCTATTTTTCAATCTGCACAAAATGTGAACTTAAATTCCATTGTAGGTTGGGAGAAAAATGGTGAAAAGCATTCGTTTTTAGATATATATGATGAAGAATAATGAATTATATAAAAATTTACAAAAAAATGTTTGAAATATTTTAAAAATATTGTATAATTTATTGAAGGATGGAAGAATTTTGTATTGGTGACTTTATAATAATTTATACAATAAAAAATGTATCTATATACAAATAATAATGTATAAAACTCTTCTGGGATAACAATCCATGAGAAGAGTTTTTTATTTTACGCATAGATTCTGCAATAACTTACATTCTGCTAAATAAGGAGATAATAGTGTTACATCCCTGTATAACTCATCTAAAATTATCACCATAGATAAGATATATAAGTAAGAATTTTTTTTGTGTTTTAATACATATAATATAAATTTTTATCGTGAGGATTATGTTGAAAGGATGATCTATATGTTAAAATTAACTCCCATGGAATTTATTTTTAGGGGTATACCGGAATCTTTTTTAATAGTATTGGTAGCTTGCATATTTTGTAATAAGAGTATTTCTAAAAAATCAATAGCAGAAGCTACAATTATTTTAGCTATTTCAACATATCTAGTGAGATTATTACCCATTATGTTTGGGGTGCATACTGTATTGATTAGTATAATCTTTATTTTAATTGGAGTATACATTCTCAATATATCCATAAATAGAGCAATTCTTTCTATACTTGTATCTATAATATCAATTATAGTCTGTGAGCTTATAAATACCTATGTAGTAATGTATATTTTAAAAATAAATAAATTTAAAAATGATATATTAAAAATAATATATGACACTCCATCCTTAATTATGTTTATGATAATAGTATTTATACTTTTTAAGTTTAATGATAAGTTCAAAAATAAACACAATAAATTATGTTTATCTAGAAATAGTGATTAGAATACGCGGATACAATAAAAATTGTATATTTTTACAGGATTATTTTATATAGTAAATAAAATTACAATTATTATAAAATAAAATATCAGGTTTTTTATAATAATTCCATAAAAAAACAATTACTTTACTATTAAATATATTTTTTACATATATTTTATTTTTTATTATAACGTGGTATAATATTCCTAAGGATATTGTTGGAAGGATGTGCTATATGTTAAAATTATCAGCATTGGAGTTTTTCTTCAGAACTATTCCGGAGTCATTTTTATGTGTATTTTTAGCTTATATAATCTATAGTAAGATTATTTCTAAAATTTCAATTGTTAAAGCATCGGTTTTATTTGCTATCACTACGTATTTAATAAGATTGTTACCAATAAGTTACGGTATAAATACTGTAATTAGTATGATAGCCTTTATTTTAATAGCCGTTTATATTATGAAGATGTCTATCAATGTAAGTATTATATCAATATTTATTTCGGTGATATCTATCTATTTTTGTGAATGGTTAAATATTATTATATTAAATAATTTATTTGGTATACAAAAATTTAATAATGACTATTTAAAATTTTTATTTACTATACCTTCTTTATTTATGTTTGGAATTATAGTTTTGTTAATCTATATGTTTATAAATAAGTTTGTTAGGAGATAATTTAGTATGCTTTTAGTTGAAAAATTGTCTAAAAATATTGTATCAAATATATATAAAAACTCAGAAATGGATGAAGATGAATTAGAAATAATAGAATATGGAGCCTTGATTTTTATCTTGAAACTGATAAATATAACATCTGTGATAGTATTTGGAATAATATTTGGAGTTCTATTAGAAAGTTTGGCAATAACTTTTACAATTATTACACTTAGAAAATATTCTGGGGGAGTACATTCTGATTCTCCTAATAGATGTATAATTATTGGAACTTTTATCTCAACATTTTTTTCTGTAATTATAAATAAAATTTGCAATTATATTCCATTTGATTTTGTAATTGGACTAGCAGTAATAATCTTAGTATTTTCCTATTATATTATACTAAAATTGGCTCCTGTAGACAGTCCAGCAAAACCTATAGTTAATATGGAAATGAGAAAAAAACTAAAAAGTATGTCAATATTAGTTATGATTTTTATATCTATTTTACTATTGTTGTTATCAATTCTGTATATTAAATTTACATATATAATTTTACTTAGAATACTTGAATGCATATGTTTTGGAGTGTTTTGGCAATGTTCTTCACTTACAGTTCCAGGACATGCTATTATGGGCAAGATTGATAATATCTTAAAATATATTATAAGGAAGTGAAATAAATGAAGAAAAAATTAAAAAATATTCTTCAAAAAACTACTAAAGCTATATTTAAAGGTACAGCATTTTCTACTTCAGCTTCAGCTTGCACTTTTTCTTTATATCAACCCAAGGAACCAAAATGCTTGCAAAAGAAATAATATAAGGACCATTTGTGGTCCTTATTATTCATTTTTAAAAATAGGTGTGTGAGAATAATATGGAACAAATTCAGCAAAATGAAGAAAAGAGAATAAATGAAATAATTTCTATAGTGAAATTAGCATCACTATTTTTTTGTGTTATTGTAATATATGAGAAAATATTTGAAAACCATTTATTTGGATATAACTATAATAATTTTTTGAAGATAAACTCTACAGGATTACTTGTATTTTTGGCAATATTCTTATGGTGGTTTTTTTCTCACCTGATATCAAAAATATATAAATTAAAATACAATTTTATAATAAGAACTGTTGAAAATAGTATTCTTATTGGGATCTATACCACATTGGTACTCATAACTAACACTTATTCAAACCAAATAAAAGGTCTTTTTTTGCTTGTAATTATATCTTCTACAATTCAGCTTGGAAAGAAAATGGGAATGATTACAGCATGCATTTCTTCTGCTATAATTTTAATTATAGATTTTACCTATGTTCCTGTGGGAGATATAAATTATTATTTTCAAAATGATTTGATTATAGTGGGGGTATTTATTTTAACAGCCTGGCCATTAGGACATTATAAGGAAATGGAAGACAAGAGAATTGCAAATAAGGATGTACAATTAAAGCTTTTAAACAGTAAATTGGAACAGAATGATGAGAAGAGAAGATTTATGGAAGAAAATTTGATAAAGAATAAATCCTGTTATGATTTACTTATTGAAAATTCCTATGAAGCTATTTTGGTACATCGTAATAATAAATTGATATTCGTAAATGAAAGTGCAGCTAAACTTTTAGGATTTGATAGTTATTCAGATATTATAGGAAAATCTATTTTATCTTTCTTACCAGAAGAAGGTAAAGCTAACTTAAAGGACAAATTGTGTAAAATATATAAAGAAAAATTGCCTAAATTCGTGTTTGAGGAAAAAGTATTAAATGCAAATAATGAAATTATAGCTATTGAAAATACCTCTTGTTTTTTCATTTATGAGGGGGAACCTGCTATTCTCAGTATTTTAAGAAACATAACTTCTGAAAAGGAAGTGCTAGAATTACAGAAGGATGTAGAAAGAAATACAAAACTTTTACAGGAATCTAGAGAATTTAATAAAACTATTACAGAATTCTTTATAAATATATCTCATGAATTAAAAACGCCGCTTAATCTTATATTTTCTGCATTACAGATGATAAAGTTGTATAATAAAGATGGCGATTGTAATTATATACAAAAGAGAAATGATTATGTGGACATTATGAGAACAAATAGTTATAGATTATTAAAACTTATAAATAATTTGTTGGATATAACTAAATATGATACAGGTTTTTTAAAACTTCAATTGGAAAATACTAATATTGTAAATATGATAGAAGATATAACTCTATCTATATCAGATTATGTGGAAAGTAAAGGTATTAAACTTATTTTCGATACTAATGTAGAAGAAAAAATAACAGCTGTGGATGCAGATAAAATTGAAAGAATTATGTTGAATTTACTTTCAAATGCTGTTAAATTTACAAATTCAGGTGGGCAGATACTAGTTAATGTAATAGATGAAGGAGAAAATGTTTCTATTATGGTAAAAGATACTGGAATAGGTATACCAGAAGATAAAAAGAAATTGATTTTTGAAAGATTTGGACAAGTTGATAAAACACTCAGCAGAAATAGAGAAGGAACTGGACTTGGTTTATCTTTAGTAAAATCTTTTGTAGAATTACATGGAGGGACCATTGATATTGAAAGTGAAGTTGATGTTGGAAGTAATTTTATTATAAATTTACCAGTGATACATGTAGATAAAAGTGCTGAAAATAAAGCTTTTTATGAAACAAATACAGAAAGAATTAATATTGAATTTTCAGATATATATTCATAATTAATTATAAATGGGATTTTTGTACTTTAGAGAGTGGGTAAATAATGTTTGGAATAATTTTAACCTTTAAAATTTTTATTATAATATTGATTATAGCTGTAATTTTATTAATTATGTTATTGCTTATTCCTTATAATTATTTTATAGAAGGTAATACAAGAGAAAATTTTAAAGTTAAAGTTCATGTAAATTGGTTAATAGGTATATTTAGAATTATTGTTTTTAATTTGTCAGATCAATTTCAAATAGAGGTTTATTTTTTTAATCTACGCGTTTATTCCAGTTTTAAAAAAAATAGAAATAAATACATAAAAAATAGCAAATCTATAAATAAAAAATTTAAAATTAATTTAAAAAATTTAGATTTAAATTTTTTAAAAAAAGTATTATCCTATTTAGGAGATGTCTTTTTAATATTGAAACCTAACACTTTTAATATAAAGGGGGTATATGGGTTCGAAGATCCTTTTTTTACAGGAGTTGTAAGTTCTCTATTATCAATAATAAATCTAAATTTTAGTTTAGTAAAAATAGATGTTTCTCCTGTTTTCGACAAAATTGTCTTAAATATATTAATTGAGGCTAAAGGGAAAGTAAATCTTTTTAAGATTATATTGGTTATTATAAAAGTATTAAGAGAAAAAGAATTAAGAAAGTTTATATTAACAAAAGTTTAAATTCTTACATAATTATTGATCATGTCTAAATATTAACAGAGATTTTTGTAAAATAAGATTAAAGATTAGGTGTTTATCCATGTAATTTATTTAAAGTTAGTTTAAATATAGAGAGTTGCACCTAAGAATATTTGATATATAAGGAGGTAACAAATGAATAGTCAGGCTTCTTTAAAAGAAAATCTAGATACCTTATTTAATAACTTAGAGAATTTTTTAAAAACTGAAACTGTGATAGGTGAACCAATAACAATAGGGGAGACTACATTGGTTCCAATAGTAAGTCTTTCTTTTGGATGTGGTACAGGAGCAGGAAATAATAGCGGTAAAAGTGAAGAAAATTCTAAAAATGGAACGGGTCTTGGAGCTGCAGCCAAGGTTACTCCCAATGCGGTAATTGCAGTAACAGGAGATAAAGTTACATTATTACCTATATCCGGCAAGAGTAATTTGGATAGCTTGATTAATTTAGTACCAGAAATAGTTTCAAAGTTCAAGTCAAAGAAATCTGATAAAAATAATACAGATAGTAAAAGCAGCGGAAATAAATAATATCTAAAAATCTTGAATAGTAGTAACTATTTTGATATAATTGTTAAAAACTAATTGTAAAGACTATGATGAGGAAGAGTATATAAGTTTTATATTTTAAGAGAGTTGGATAAGATATCTTATAAAAATGAAAAATTATAATTGCATTTTAATGGTGATATCTAAGCTGAAAATCCAATAATATACCTTATAGAAGGCAGCCTCTAAGTTTCCTATTGAGAAATTTGGATTACAGGATTTATTGAAAAATAAAATTTTTATTATTTATTATCCTGTTGTTCTTATAATAGATAAAGACGTGTTCCTCACGTTATAGGGGAAAGAAATATTTTTTCTACTAAAGAGAAAGTCTAAAATAGACTTTAATTAGGGTGGTACCGCGAATGCTCTTCGTCCCTTTCAGGGATGAAGGGTATTTTTGTTATTTTTATATAAAATAATTTAAATTTAAGGAGAGAAATTTTATGGAAGAAATTCTTGAGATTTTAGAAAAAAACTGCAAGTATACAGAGGAAGAAATAGCGAAAATGACTGGTAAAAGTTTAGAGGAAGTAAAAGAGGTCATTAAAAAATATGAAGATAATAATACTATTGCAGGATATACTGCACTGATTAATTGGGAAAAAACAACTAAAGAAGAAGTGCTTGCATTAATAGAAGTAAAAATAACTCCTCAAAGAGGTGAAGGATTCGATAAAGTTGCTGAGAGAATATATAAATTTCCAGAAGTAAAATCTTGTTATCTAATGTCTGGAGGATTTGATCTTACAGTTATAATAGAAGGTAAAACTATGAAAGAAGTGGCTTTATTTGTTGCGGAAAAATTAGCAGTACAAGAATATGTACTAAGCACATCTACCCATTTTGTACTTAAAAAATATAAAGACAAAGGTACTATTTTTAGGGATAAACCAAAGGATGATAGAGAGGGGTTATTTATATGATGCTTGAAAATATGATACGGAAAAATGTAAGAAATATGCCTCCGTCAGGTATAAGAAAATATTTTGATATGGTAAATGAGATGGAAGATGCCATATCCCTTGGAATAGGAGAACCTGACTTTGTTACACCTTGGAATGTAGTTGAATCAGGAATATATTCTTTAGAGCAAGGTCATACACATTATTCTTCAAATGCTGGCTTTATGGATTTAAGAAGAGAAATATCAAATTCATTGAGAAATAAATACAGCCTAGACTATAATCCAGATGAAATTATTGTGACTGTGGGAGGTAGTGAAGGGATAGATATAGCTTTGAGGGCTTTAGTGGGACCTGGAGATGAAGTTATAATACCAGAACCTAGTTTTGTTGCATATAAAGGATGCACTGCCTTTACTGGAGCAACTCCTAAAATATTAAATCTTAGAGCGGAAGATAAATTTAAATTAACTCCAGAGCTTCTTGAAAAAGCCATAACAGAAAGAACTAAGGTAGTTATAATGCCTTTCCCTAATAACCCAACAGGTGCTACTATGACAGAAAGTGAATTAAAATCAATTGTGGAAGTTCTAAAAGACAAGGATATAATAATCATATCTGATGAAATATATTCCGAGTTAACCTATGAGAATAAGCATGTATCCATAGCTAGCTTCAAAGAAATAAGGGATAAGACTATAGTAATAAATGGTTTTTCAAAGGCCTATGCCATGACTGGATGGAGGCTTGGTTATGTGTGTGGAAATAAAATACTGATAAATGCTATGAAAAAAATACATCAATATGCTATAATGTGTTCACCTACTACAGCACAATATGCAGCTATTGAGGCATTAAAAAATGGAGAAAGATCTGTAAAGGAAATGGTAAGTGAATATAATAGAAGAAGACGTGTGATGGTAAATAGTTTTAAAAATATGGGATTAGAATGTTTTGAACCACTGGGAGCATTTTATGTATTTCCATCTGTAAAGAGTACAGGAATGACATCTGATGAATTCTGTGAAAAACTCTTACAAGAAGAGAAGGTTTTGGTGATACCTGGAAATGCCTTTGGAGAGTGTGGAGAGGGATTTATTAGAGCTTGCTATGCTTCATCTATGGAAGATATATTAGAGGCTATGAAGAGAATGGAAAGATTTGTAAAATCAATAAGGTAAAAATGCGGGAAAAAGACGAAACAAACATCACTTTTTATTGTCCACTATCAACTTTTAACTGAAAAAAGTTTCGTCTTTTTCTCCAAGTATGAATTAAAATAAGCTGCTATTTAGTTTTATCAATAATCTTTCCTTTAAATATATATTTTTCTTTAATTTTTAAATTTAATTTATTCATATATTTTTTTATAGTAGGTAAATCTCTTTTAGTAATAATAGAGATAGTTATTCCAGATTTGTTCATTCTTCCGGTTCTGCCAACTCTATGAAGATATTCTTTTGGATCTTCAGGTAAATCTAAGTTGAATATGTGAGTTATATCTTTAACATCTAATCCCCTTGCTGCAATATCGGAGGCTACTAAAAATTGAATTTTACCAGCTCTAAAATTGTTTAAGGCTTTTTTTCTTTCTTCTTTTTTGGCATTACCATATAAGGCATAAGAACTTATATGATGATATTGAAGTTTAGATACTATAAATTCTATTTCAACAGGTTTGTTTATAAATATTAGAGATTTTTTAGGTTCCTCAGCAGCAATTATCTTTCTGAGTAATTCAAATTTTTCTCTTTGATCTGATAGAAAATACATGTGTTCAACGTTAGTATTAAGTATTTCATCTTCAATTTTTATAATTGATGGTTCTTTCATTAAGGAAGAAGCTGAATTTATTGTTTCTTCATTTATACTTGCAGAAAAGGCCATTAATTGTCTGTCACGCAGAGTTGTTTTTATTATATCTTTTACTTTAGATATATTGTTTTTGTCAAGTAATTTATCACATTCATCAATAACTATGGTTTTAATAGTGTGACTTGATATTTTTTTCTTTTTAATAAGCTCAAAAATACGTCCTGAAGAACCTACTATTATGTGAGGTTTTTCCTTTAATTTTTCAATTTGCCTTGCTATATTCACATTACCTATTATGCTGCAGGATGTTATATCTCTAGAATAATTTTGTGATAATAATTTTATTTCACTATTTATCTGCATTGCCAATTCATGAGTGGGTACAAGGATTATACACTGCATTTCTTTCTTTTCAAAATTGATCCTGTGGAATATTGGAAGAAGATAGGCTAGAGTTTTACCAGTACCAGTTTGAGATTTTGCTATAATATCTTTATTTTCTAACGCCAAAGGTATAACTTTAGTTTGTATATTTGTAGGAATAGTTATATGTTGTTTTTGCAGGCTGTTTATTAAGTCAATATTTAATCCTAATTCTTTAAATGAAGCCATTTTTTTCTCCTTGTATAATTATATATTTATCTTGTTAAAAACTTTAATAATTGTATACTTTGTATAGATTTTTGTCAATTTGTTATCTTGACAATTGATAAAGTAGTATATAAAATTATGTTAACAATATATGTAATTAAGTCATGTTTAAAGAAATAATTAACTAATATTATATATTGTATTGCACCTCGTATTAAGTGCTTTTCATAATATTTTTATCATTGTATGATATAAAATATAATAAGTATTTTTGATTGTTATGTAATTTTATATGATTTGAATTAAAGAGGAGAATGGGTATGAGTATTGATTATAAATTAAATATGTTGAAGGATAACATACGTAAACTTAAAAGTGCAGCTATAGCATATTCAGGAGGAGTTGACAGTACCTTTTTATTAAAAGTTGCTCATGATGTTCTTGGAGATAAGGTTATTGCAGTGACAGCAAAATCTTCTACCTATCCTGAAAGAGAATTTAATGAGGCAAAACAATTTGCTGAGGAAATAGGGGTTAAGCATATTGTTATTATCTCGGAAGAACTAGATATTGAAGGCTTTTCAAAAAACCCCACAAATAGGTGCTATTTTTGTAAAAAAGAGTTGTTTACAAAGATAAGAGAAGTGGCAAAACAGAATAATGTAGAGAAAATTTTAGATGGATCAAATTTAGATGATACTAAAGATTATAGACCTGGTATGGAAGCCGCAAGAGAACTTGAGGTAGTCAGTCCTTTAAAAGAGGCAAATTTATCTAAAGGTGATATAAGAGATTTGTCGAAGTCTATGGGCTTAAGAACTTGGAACAAGCCTTCTTTTGCATGCCTATCCTCTAGAGTTCCTTATGGAAGTGAAATAACTATGAATAAATTAAAGATGATAGAAATTTCAGAACAATTTTTATTGGATTTAGGTTTTCATCAAGTTAGAGTAAGACATCATGGAGATATTGCCAGAATAGAGGTTTCTCCAGAAGAAAGAGAAAAATTTTTTAGTATAGAGTTAATGGATAAAATTGCAGATAGATTAAAGAAGTTGGGATTTAAATATGTAACTTTAGACTTTTTTGGATATAGAACTGGAAGTATGAATGAAGTACTTACAAATCAACAAAAACAGTTATAAAACAAAAATAGATTAAAATATTCAATATTTATTTTTTAAGATTATCTTGAAATATTATCATTAATATTTTATAGTGTAAAGAGTATTTCTATTGGTGAAAATGTTTATGGTCAGCATTGATGCTGGCCTTTTTAATTTAAAAGCAATTAAAAAATTGTCACAGCATTTAATTAAAACTTTATTTTAAAATAAAAATAATAAGAGGTAATATTATAATGGAAAATTTCTGTAAATTTAATATAAGCAAGCGGATTTTACTATCCTTAGAAAAGTTGGGCTATAAAAATCCAACTGAGGTTCAGAAAGAAGTAATACCTTTAGTTTTAAAGAATAAAGATATAATAGTACAATCTGAAACGGGCAGCGGAAAGACTGCTTCTTTTGGAATACCAATATGTGAGAAGATACAAATAGAAAACAATATTATACAGTCATTAGTAATCACACCTACAAGAGAATTGTGTGTTCAGATTAAAGAAGATATGTCTAACATAGGAAGATTTAAAAAAGTTAGATGTGCTGCCATTTTTGGTAAACAAACATTTTCATCTCAAGTTAGGGAATTGAAACAAAGAGTTCATGTAGTAGTGGGAACACCGGGAAGAATATTGGATCATATGGATAGAGGAACTATAAATTTAACAGAAATAAAATATTTAGTTATTGATGAAGCTGATGAAATGATGAATATGGGATTTATAGAGCAGGTTACAAATATAATCAATAAATTACCTGAAAAGAGAGTAACTATGCTGTTTTCTGCTACCATGTCAGAGCAAGTAAATTTACTTTGTAAGAAATATATGAAAGAAGCTATTACAATAAATATAAACTCTGAAAAGCCAATAACTGAAAGAATAGAGGATTATTATTATATTGTTGAAGGAAAAGATAAATTTGATTTACTACAAAAAGTTATATATAAGGAGCTGCCTAAAAGTAGTATTATATTCTGTAACACTAGAAATAATGTAGATACTCTATTTAATTTATTAAAGGATAGAGGATTCTCTTGTATTTCTATACATGGAGGTATGCTTCAAGAGGAGAGATTGGAGGCAATTAGAAGATTCAGTAGAGGGGAATTTACTTTTTTGATAGCTACAGATATTGCATCTAGAGGAATTGATATAGCTGATATAACCCATGTAATAAATTATGATATGCCTTTCGAAAAAGAAAATTATGTTCATAGAATAGGAAGAACTGGGCGTGCTGAAAGTAATGGCAAAGCCATAAGTTTTTTGACTCCCAATCAACTAAGATTTCTAAATGAAATTGAAGTATATATTAATAGAAGTGTAAAATTAGGAGAAATTCCAACAATAGATGAAATTGAAATGGGTAAAAAGTTTTTTCAGGGTAAATCTAAAAATCCTATTAAATTAAAAAGAGAAAAAAATTTTGAATTAAATAAAAATATATCTAAAATATATATAAATGCTGGTAAAAAGAAAAAAATTAGAAATATAGATATTGTTGGAACTATTTCTAGCATAGAAGGTGTTAATGCTGAAGATATAGGTATAATAGATATACAGGACAATTTTTCATATGTTGATATATTAAATGGAAAAGCTTCTTTAGTAATAGAAGAATTAAAGGATAGAAATATGAAAGGGAAAAAAATCAGATGTGAAAAGGCTAAAAAATAATTAAATGTTAACAATATGATTTTAGTGTAAATAATTGTAATAATTATAAAATTTTAAAATCATAGAAATAGTGAACTATTGCTTTTTTATATTAGTTAATGCATAATAAATGTGAACGAAAAATTCAATTTGTGGAATTATAAATATATTACCATTTAATTATTAAAAATTTAATATTATACTTAACTTTACACAGTTTTGAAGATTTTAGTTATCTCTAGATAATAAGGGGGAAAAATTGTGAATATATTAATTATATCTTCAAATAATACAGGTTGTGGTCATAAGAGTATTGCAGAGGCATTAATGGAGGAGTTTGGGGAGATTCCAGACACAAATGTAAAAGTAATTGAAGGATTTGACACAAAGGGAATATTATTAAATACAGTGGGTAAGTCCTATGGATTTTGCACTAGAAGAGCAAGAGTGTTGTGGAAAGCTGTATGGAATATATCATTAAGGAAACCGGAATTATTATCTAAATTTACTGAAACTGCTATGACAAAAAATTTTACAAAAGTTTTAGACCAAGAAAAACCAGATTTGATATTATCCATACATCCCAATTTTAATGCTCCTGTATTAAATATATTATATAAAAATGGATATAATATACCATTTATAACTCTTATAGCGGACTTAATAAGCATAACACCTTTATGGGTAGATAAAAGAGCGGACTATATCATTTCCCCAACCATGGAAGCTAGAAAAAAATGTATTGAATTTGGAGCTAATCCTCTAAAAGTGAAAGTAGATAAATTCCCTGTAAGATCAAGATTTTATAATAATAACACAAGAAAAATTCCTATCATAAATAATGATCCTAAAAACGCTTTGAAATTCCTGCTTATGAGTGGAGGAGAAGGTGTTGGTAATTTAGGAAATATTGCTGAAATTTTACTGGAAAATTTTAATTGTGATGTTAAAATAGTTGCAGGAAAAAATTCTATATTAAAAAATAAATTAGAAAACAAATATAGCCAAAAGTACGGTGATAGACTAGAAGTATATGGCTATGTAAATAATATTAATAAACTTATGGAAGAAGTGGACATACTAATTACTAGAGGCAGCCCAAATGTTTTGATGGAAGCTGTAGCCTCAAATTTACCAATAATAGTTACTGGAGAGCTTTTAGGGCAGGAAGAAGAAAATTCTTATTATATTGAACAAAAAAAGCTTGGAATGGTTTGTAAAGATTATAAGAATTTAAATAATTCTGTAAAAAGATTATTAAACCAAAATGGAAAATTATTAAAAGAAATAATGGAAGCGCAGAGACTTTACAGAGACCCTGATGCTACTAAAAATACAGTGGATTTTATTATGAAAGTTTTAATGGACTTTAAGTTGCATGCAGATATGGAAAAAAATACATTGGAGAAATTAATTTAATTATATTAAAAGACTATCTCGTAATATACTATTTATTACGAGATAGTTTTTTTGTATAATAATATTGTGAAGGCTTATTGAATTGTAATTTCACAAAAGATAAGTTATTATTAAAATTAATATATATTTATTTTTGTATATTGTTTTTTATGAATTACTCTATACATCTAAGTAAAATCAATCATAGTATAGTATTAAAAAGTAGCAAACGTTTACTACTGGCTTTTTTACAGGTATATTAGCTTGAATGAAAAAAAATGGAATATTATAATTAGTATGTTTAAGAATTTTTTATGTGATTTATGCATATGAAAAATTTTTTTATTATTTTATATATTTTGGAGGGGATATAATGGCTTTCGATACTAAGAAAAATAAAGATAAAGATTTACTTGAGGCAGTTGGACGCATTTTTGAACAAACTAAGAAAAATTTTAATATAGTATTTTGGAATGGTGAAACTATTAATTATACAGAAGAACCAGAATTTGTATTGAAGTTTAATGACAAGAGTACTTTTAAAAAAATACTGGCAAATCCTAAAACTATGACTTTTGCTGAGGCATTCATGGATGGGACCTTTGATATAGAAGGAAATATAATAGAAGCTTTAACCTTAAAAGATCAGTTTGAAAATATAGAAATATCAAATAAAGATAAAGTCACTTTATTGTTAAAGGGAACATCTTTTCCAAGTATAAACTTACATACAAAAGAGAAAGATAAGGAAAATATATCTCATCACTATGATATATCAAATGATTTTTATAGATTGTTTTTAGGTTCTAGTATGACTTATTCTTGTGCTTATTACAAAAGTCAAGATGATGATTTAACTAAAGCTCAGGAAAATAAGGTAGATCACATATGTAAAAAATTAAGATTAAAACCTGGAGAAAAATTGCTTGATGTAGGCTGTGGATGGGGACTTATGATCACTTGGGCAGCAAAACATTATGGGGTAGAAGCTCATGGAGTAACAATTAGTGAAGAACAATACAAATATGTATGTCAAAAAATAAAAGATGAAAATCTAGAGGGAAAGTGTTTTGTTGAACTTAAGGATTATCGTGATATTGAAGGTGAAGGAATATACGATAAAATAGTAAGTATAGGTATGTTTGAGCATGTAGGAATAAAAAATCTTCCTATTTACTTTGGTAAAATGTATGAACTTTTAAAAGAAGATGGATTATTTTTAAATCATGGCATAACTCATTCAAAAAATTCAAAGGTTGGAAAAGATGAAAGTGAATTTATTGAAAAGTACATATTCCCAGGTGGAGAATTACACACAATAAGTGGTGGAATCTCTATAATGGAAGATGAAAATTATGAAATTTGTGATGTAGAATGTTTAAGAGAACATTATTATAAGACTTTAGTTGAATGGGTAAGGAATCTAGAGGCAAATAAAGGAAAAGCCATAGAGTTTACTTCAGATAAAACTTATAGAGCTTGGTTATTATACATGACTGGTTGTGCAATAAATTTTAGAGCAGGGCTTATATCTATATATCAAGTACTTCTAAGTAAATCACCTAAAAAGCCAGGATTTAATATACCTTTAACAAGAGATTATATGTATAAATAAGGTATTAAGTTATGATATTTAATATGGTTTTTCATATATAACGTAAAAAGATAATAATCTATATATATTTAGAAATTGTTGGTATTATTTCGTGTTAAATATATATAGATTATTTTTATATGCAAATTTGACATATAAATATTTAAAATATAAAATTAATTAAAAAATAAATATATATTGATCTATAATATATATTTATTTTAAATAGTATGTAAGATTATATTGAAATGATAAGATAAAGTAATACACAAATTTAATTTAAATTATGAGGAGGATAGTACCATGAGAATATGGGGAAAGGTTATAAAAAATAATAAAATAGTAAAAGATGAAGTTGTAGTTTCTACAGATGATGGAAGTTATCAAGATAATTTAAAACTTTGCATAAGAGAATTATGTTATAAGATGGACATTTCAAAACCCTATTGGCTGCCTCCAAATGTAAAAGAATATAATAGAAGAAGAAAAACAACATTTAATGAAAATCATTTTATAGATAAAATTGACTTTGATAAATTTATTATAGAAGAAATATCCTCTAAAGAAGAATAAGTATAAGAATATATAAAGATTATTTATACTTTTATTGTTTTAAACAACAAAAAATTCTGTTACAATATAAAAAAGATGTATTTTGACGTAAATTGTAGAAAATATTTTTTATGGAAGTGTTTTAAATGCACAATATTATGTTTTTTTTAATTATGCTATTTACCTATTCAACTCTAGCTCTTATTTGTATTGTATTTAATACTATATACCCTAAAAAATATATAGGTTTAATATCAGCAAGTCATATATTAGGGTTATTTACAATTATTTTTTCCATATTTGACGATATTATAAAATTAAATTTTATAATTACTAATATTACGGTACTCTGTTTTTTACTAGCAAACTTTATTGCAATAATGGCTCTATTAAATTTTATAAATGCACCTATAAAATCAAATTATAAATATGTAGTAGTAATTATCACAATATTAGATATATTTTCTGTAAATTTTTTTCCAAGTTTAAGTGTTTTTATTCATAAAGTATTAATTATGTGCATCTATATTTTTATAGGTATATTAATAGTTAAGGTTAAAAATAATAATATAAGTAAAATGTGTTTAGGCATTTGCTGTATTATTTTCCCCGCACTTCAGATAATATTTGAGATCCTAATAGTTTTTATAATTAAGAATATTTTTAATTTAGATTTAGCTGTTTATGTAATTCAATCATTAGCTTGTTCATTATTTTTAATATTAATAACCATGGAAGATGAACGTAAAAATTTTAATAAACATATGAATATGCTTGAAGAAAAGGTTAAAGATAGAGAAGAATTTATCAATAGGGCAAATGAAATTGATAAATTAAAAATGGAATTTTTAGCAAATATATCTCATGAACTTAAGACACCTATAAATGTCATATTTAGTAGTATACAATTAGTGGAATTAAATTTAGCTAAAGATGATTTATCTGACAGAGAAAAAGCTTTGGATTATCTCAAATTCATGAAACAAAATTGCTATAGACTTATAAAATTATCAAATAATTTTATAGATATGAGTAAAATAGAAGCGGGTTTTATGGATTTGAATTTACATAATATTGAGATTGTGAAACTTATAGAAGATACTACTATTTCTATTGTGCCTTTTGCAGAGGAAAGAGGTATTAAAATAATATTTGATACAGAAATTGAAGAAAAGTTAATGGCCTGTGATGCAGAAAAAATAGAAAGAGTTATTTTAAATATATTATCCAATGCTATAAAATTTACTCCAAAAGGCGGAGAAATAAATGTTTATGTGTATGAGAATAATAATAATATGCATATATTAATAAAAGATAGCGGTATAGGTATTCCGAAATATATGCAGGATAAAATCTTTGATAGATTTACACAGGTTAAAGATGGTCTTCTAAAAGAAAATGAAGGCAGTGGAATAGGTCTTTCATTAGTTAAGCATTTAGTTGAAATGCATGGTGGAAAAATTACTTTAGAAAGTGATATAAATAAAGGCTGCAAATTTAATATATTACTTCCCTGTAAGGTAATTGAAGGTGAAAATGCAAGGGATTTTTCTAATAACAGTATTGGGATGAGAAGAGTAGAAATAGAACTTTCTGATATCTAAATTTTGCTAAAATATTTTCGCTATAAAAATAAAAATTTATATTGTTTTAATATATAGAGATGTGATAATATTAGGCATATAAACAGAGTTCTTTGTTTCAGATGGAGGTTTTTTGTTATGACCACTGAAACTTAGAAATCGTTATCCAGGGACATAGCAGCCGTTATCTCCCACTTTGTAGAAGATGGGAGCATTACAGATGGTAGTCATCGGATAAAAAGAAATGACAAGTCTAATATAGTATTTATGTATATTCTTTTTAGCATTTTAATCCTGTGGCAAGTAAGTGCATATACTATTATGGCTTGTTATTTATTGAGCCTTATTTAGACATCATAAAGAAATAATTAGCTAAAACAAATAGCATTTTATCTGCATCTTTGTCTTGTTATTTATTTCAGATGCCTTAATTTTAAAATAGATTTTATAAGAAAAGGTGAAGGAAATTGTGGGCAATTGATAAAAACAAATTAAAACTGTATGGATTTAATAATTTAACAAAGTCACTTAGTTTCAATATATACGATGTATGTTATACTGAAAACGATCAGGATAGAAAAAAATACATTGAATATGTAGATGAACAGTATAATTCTGAAAGGCTAACGGGAATTCTAAAGGATGTTACTGAAATAATAGGAGCAAGTGTACTAAATATTGCAAAGCAAGATTATGAACCGCAGGGAGCCAGTGTAACACTTCTTATTTCTGAAGAAGAAGTACCTTTATATGTGCTTGATCCATCTTGTAATAAGGGAATAGTGTCACCCATTAGAGAAAATTTAGTTGGACATTTAGATAAGAGTCATGTTACAGTACACACTTATCCCGAAAGTCATCCGCAAAATAGTATAAGTACTTTTAGAGTAGATATTGATGTAGCAACCTGTGGAACCATTTCACCACTTAAAGCTTTAGATTATTTAATCGATAGCTTTGATTCAGATATTATTACTATAGATTATAAGGTCAGAGGCTTTACAAGAGATGTAGATGGTCATAAACACTATATAGATCACAAAATAAACTCTATACAAAACTTTATTGCAAGCAGAACTATAGATAGATACCTTTTAACTGATATGAATATATATCAATCTAATATATTCCATACGAAGATGAAGTTAAAAGATATTAAATTAGAGAACTATTTGTTTGATATGGAAGAAAAAAGTTTAACTAAAGAGAAAAAAGAAACCATAATAAAGGCATTGGATAGGGAAATGACAGAAATATTTTATGGGATAAATATAAATTAGAGTTAAGAAAATATGAATAGTTTTTATAAATAACACTATCAAAATTATAACTAACAATTTTGATAGTGTTTTTATGATGAATGCAGGAAGAAATAAATAAGATAGATATTAATATTTATTGTTAATCTTTTATGCAATTGTATTTATTCTCTAAGTTAAAGTCTCGATGGAGTGCATTTATAGCAGCAACTGATGAAGGGGTTTTTACAAGGCACCATATAGTTGTATTGGAATCAGCAGTTTGTAAAATTTCTATTCCCTCCTTTGTAAGTGTTTTTAAAATAGTTGCCATAACTCCCGGTACATCTTTTATACCATTACCTATAAGTGCGATTTTACTACAGTTATCTTCATAGCTGTATTTTATATTTAAATTTTTCATCATTATGCTGAAGGGTATAAACTGATTTTTGTTAATAGTAAAAATTTTTTTATTTGGAAATACATTTATTAAATCTATGCTTATTTTATTTTCACCTAGCGTATTTAATATATTAAAATAGTTGCTATTTCCATCATTATCGGCTAATGAAACATTAATTTGAACTCTATTATTCATGTTAGCTATACCGGTTATTACAGAATTATATTTTTCGTTACCGTCTTTGTTAATTATAGTACCGCTGCAATGATTAAGAGTATTTTTTACTACTAGAGGAATATTGGATTTTGCAGCTATTTCTACTGCTCTAGGATGAATTACCTTAGCTCCTTGATAGGCTAATTCAAAAACTTCGTTGTAACTTATTTCTTTTATTAATGAAGCATTTTTAACAATTCTTGGATCAGCAGTCATTATACCATCTACATCTGTGTATATTTCTATTTTGTTTGCATTTAGTGCAGAACCTAAAATGCAAGCAGTAACATCACTGCCACCTCTTCCTAAAGTGGTTATATATCCATCTTCAGTTATACCTTGAAATCCAGCTACTACTGGGATTTTTTTTTCATTTAATATGGGTAAAAGTTTTTTTGTGTCAACGTTTATTACTGAGGCCTTTCCAAAATTATTATCCGTAATTATTCCAGATTGACCTCCAAGTAGAGGCACAGAATCTATACATCTTTTATTTAATTCATTACTCATAACTACAGTACTTATAATTTCACCACAGCTCATAAGCAAATCCGTTGCTTGTAAGTTACTTTCTTTAAAATGTTTGTCTAAAAGAGATAAAAGAGTATCTGTAGCATAGGGATCGCCTTTTCTTCCCATGGCAGACACCACTACCACAGGACTATAACCATTTTTTTTTGCATCAAGTATTTTCTCTAATACTAATAATCTTCTTTCTTCAGTGGAGACAGAAGTACCACCAAATTTCTGTATTACTATTTTCATGGCTAACCTCCAATATTCATATAAAATTACTTTTTAATCTTATATGTTAAAATTTGTATATCAATTATTTAATAGGATAAAAAATATTTTTTATAGATATATATTAAAATACATACTTATATTAATAATAATATGAAATAAAAGGTAAATATGAAATAAATAATTTTAATTCACCATTTTTATAGCTATTTCATAGAATGAATATGAAAACATATGGAATGGAGTGAGTTTAATTGCTTCAAAATAGTGAAAATATAAATGATTTTGATATTTTTTTACCTAAGGGTGCAACAATCGTAATTCCCTTAAATCCAAAGGATACAACAATCGTAAAAGTAGATGACTTAGATTTGGATGGAAATTTAGAAGCAGTAATACCCTATAAATTATCTGACGAATACTATTTGATGGTTTTAAAAAAATATAATGGACAATGGCATAATGTATTTTCAATAAATGGTAAAGGAATAGGAATAAATTATTTAAACTATGTTGATTTTGATGGAAGTGGTGTGAAAAATATTGTGGTGGGTTGGCAGGTAGGTGCTATTTGGTCAGATCTTAACATATTTGCCTGGAAGATGTATGGTTTAAAAAGGATAGTAAAAAACTTAAACTATAGTATTTTACAAATATTTTCTGTACCTAAAACTAAAAGAAAGGATTTTGCAATATGGCAGCATGATACTGGTGAAGCCTATAAAATAGAGGTTTTTGGCATAGAGAAAGATAATATTTTTAAGGATAAGAAATTTTATAAAGATTATTTTAAAATAGTGGCTAATTACTATAAAAAGAAAGTTTTAGAGATGCCTGATGCTGCATTTTATTGGTATTACTTAGCGGATGCACAAATTAAATCAGGAGATAAAAAAGATGCATTAAAATCAATAGAGAAAGGCCTTAGTTTAAATATTGATTATCCTCCTAAAGAAGCTTTTACTAATCTAAAAGATAAAGCGGAAAGTAAAAGAGGGATTGTGGGATATGTGCCCAGTGAAATTTATCCAGCTTCACTTAGAACTATAGATGGAATTAAATGGGGATATATTAATGCAAAAGGAGATTTTGTTATTAAACCAAATTTTGATTCTGCGGGAGAATTTCAAGAAAATGGATTAAGTATAGTTTCAAAAAATGATTATATGGGAGTTATAGATGGCAATGGTAAATTTATTATAGATCCTAAATATGATTATATTGAAAAATTCAGCGAAAACATAGCTATTGCCAATAATAAAAATGGATATTATGCTTTTTCAGATATCGGAAAAATTATATTTCAACATGAATATTATATTGGAAATTTTAAAGAGGATAGAGCTGTATTTGTTGAAATACACGATAATAATCAGTGGATATATGGATATGTAGATAGAAATGGCAGAGTTATAATTTCTGCAAAATATGAGGTAGCCAATGAGTTCAATAATTCTAAAGCAGTAGTTAAATTATTAAAAGGTCCTTATGAAATAATAGGTATAAGTGGGGATACTATACAAAGTTTTAAATATCCCTTTGTGGGAAATATAAATGAAGGTTTATTGCCTTTCAAAGAAGAAATTGATGGTAAATTTGGCTATATAAATGAAAAAGGCGAAGTTGTAATAAATCCACAATTTGGTTCAGTTGAGGCCTTTCATAACGATGTAGCTGTTGTAAATTCATCTACGGATTTTGAAAACAAATATGGATTGATAGATAAAAAAGGAAATTTTATTATACAACCTATATATAATGATGTAAAACTTTTAAATGAGGATATGGCAGCAGTTGGAAAAGCTATAGATGAAAATAATCCTTCTAAAGGATCAAAATATGCTATAGCTGATACTAAAGGCAAATTAATAACTGATTTTATATATTATGGAATTTCTGATTATAAGAATGGTCTGGCTTCTGTTTACAATGATACTTGTACTTTTTTTGTGGATAAAGAGGGAAAAGAAGTATCAAGTCTGCCTAAGGTAAAGGGTAGTGGAGTTATGACATTACTAGACGATATAGTTAAAGTTGATGTAGATAATCGAGTTTCCTATTTAAATAAGAATGGGGATATAATATGGAAACAAAATACAGAGGTTATATTAAAGGATCAGTATAAAATACAGGAAATTAAATATAATCCTAATAGAAATTATCTATTGTATTATCCTAAAGTTTTAGGTATTAGAGATAAAAAAAGACAAAGACATATAAATAAAAAAATTGCTGATTTAGCTGGAGTGAAAAAAATTGGTAGTGAAGAGCAGCTTGACTACAATTATTTTGGTGATTTTTCTATAGAATTTTTTAAAAAGAATTTGGTAGTGTTAGAAATACATGGATATAACTATCCTTTTGGAGCAGCACATGGTATGCCTACTTTAATTTATGTACATGTGGATTTAAAAGAAGGTAAAATATATAGACTAGAGGATTTATTTAAGAAAAATAGCCATTACGTTAAAGTACTAAGCAATATTATTGAAAAACAGATTAAAGCACAGGGAGAAGAATCAGAAATATGGATTAATGAATATAAGGGAATAAAACGAGACCAGCCATTTTTTATTTCACAGGATGTATTAAATATATATTTTTATCCCTATGAAATAGCTCCTTATGCGGCAGGATTTCCTACCTTTCGTATACCATTTAAGGAGATTGATGATATCATAGATAAAAAGGGAGAATTTTGGAGATCTTTTAATTGAGTAGCATTGAAAAAGAGGTGTCTTATGAAACATATTTATAAAAAATATATAGAACATTTTAATACAAATCTTTTACAGTGTATGGTTTTAGGAAGAGGGCATAATGGAGTTGTATATTTACTTCCTGATGGAAAAGTGATAAAGGTTTGTTTTTCGGAAGAAAGCTGCAGAGGTGAATATTATATATTAAATAAGGTAAATGGAAATAAATATTTTCCTAAAGTCTATGGAATGAATGGAAATTATATGATAAGAGATTATGTAGGAGGAATATGTTTAAGAGATTATGTTAAAGAATATGGCTTTGATAGAGAGCTGGCCTTAAAAGTTGTAAGTTTATTGGAAGAATTCGATAAACTTAAATTTACTAAAAGAGATATTCGCTGTAAAGATATATTTGTGCAGCCAGATGGTACGTTAAAGGTTATAGATCCTAAAAAATGTTATTCTAAGGAGAGAGATTTTCCTAGACATTTGTCAAAGGGATTTGAAAAGCTAGGAATATTGGACTATTTTATGGAAGTTGTAAAAGAAAAAAGGCCTAAATTATATAGAAGATGGTTTCGTAAAATTAGAGAATATATAAGAGAAATTTCAGAAGAGGATGATTGAGTAAAGATAAATGGGTGAAAAAATATTTGATTTTTTTAAAGACAGTATTTTAAGTATAAATATTGTATATGCAGTTTTAATTTTTTATAGATAAAAATTATTAAAATTGTATATACAATATTTTATATAATAAAAGTTTGTAAATTGTAAAAGGTAAAAGTTTGCTTTTAATAATTATTTTGTATAATATAAATATAATATTTAACTTCTATTGAAGATATGATGAGTATAAATGTATATAATAAGTTTCATTATATAGGAATAATGAAGTTAAAAATAGATAATAATATACAGTTTGTAAGATTTTAAACGATTATAGATATAATACACTTTTACAATTACTTGTTGTTTATAGGAATATAGATTAATATAAGATATGTACTTTTAAATAATTTGGAGATGATAAATTGTTAATAAATAGTTTGCTTAGGGGAAAAAATGTAAGATTAACTTCCCTTAGAGAAGAAGATTTTAATAAAATTTATGAATGGTATAATGATGCATATTCATTGAGACTTTTTGATACGATTCCAAGCTATCCCTATAGTGAGGAGCACATAAGTAATTGGATTAAAGAAAAGCAAAAATCTAGCAATGATTATATTTTTGCTATAAGAAGTAAAGCTGATAATGATTTCATAGGATACGTAGATTTAAATAGCATTTCATGGAACAATAGGGTTGCTACGCTGTCCATAGGAATAGGGGCTTCGGATGTAAGGGGTAAAGGATATGGTACTGAAGCAATGCAGCTAATCTTACAATTTGGTTTTCATGAATTAAACTTACATAGAATTCAACTTTGTGTATTAAGTTATAACAAGCCAGCTATTAGACTTTATGAAAAAGTTGGTTTTATAAAAGAAGGATGCTTTAGAGAATATGTCCAAAGAGATGGTAATAAGTATGATATGTACTTATATGGTATATTATATGAAGAATGGATTGAAGCAAGTTCTTAATTCAGGTGGGGATTCTTTTACCCCATCTGAATTTTAGAACTGCAAATGCATGGCTTACTTGACGTCGAACTCCCACTTGAAGAAAAGCAGAGAACCAAAATCTTCTTTTTGATTTTGTGTGAGGGCTGTACAGAGTGCATGGGAGACTTACGCCAAGTTAGGCAGGTGGAATTTCATAAAAATAATTAATAGAATACTTTACTTTTACAATATTATATAGATTAAGTCTTAATTGTATTAAGTTTTAAATGCACTAAGGAGGGAGAAAATGAACGTATTAGTAACGGGTGGAGCAGGTTTTATAGGTTCGCATATAGTGGATTTATTAATAGAAAATAATTATAAAGTTTCTATAATTGATAATTTAAGTCATGGAAAGAAAGAAAACATAAATCCAAAAGCTGTTTTTTATGAAATGGATATAAGGTGTGAAGATATACAGGAGATTTTTGAAAAAGAAAAACCGGAATTTGTAATTCATAATGCAGCTCAGATAAGCGTACCCAATTCTATAATTGATCCCATAAATGATGCCAGTATAAATATAATGGGGACTATAAATGTATTGGAAGCATCTAGAAAAGTCAATGTAAAAAAAATTATATATCCAGCTTCTGCAGCTATTTTTGGTGAACCGTCTTATTTGCCTATAGATGAAGAACATCCACTTGAGATGTTGTCTGGGTATGGTGTTACAAAACACACCGTTGAACATTATTTAAAGGTATATAAATCACTATATAATATAGATTATATTAGTTTAAGATGTTCAAATGTGTATGGTCCAAGACAGGATTATTCAGGAGAAGGGGGAGTAGTTGCTATATTTTGTGAGAAATTGTTAAGCGATGAAAAACCGTGTATATATGGCGATGGATATCAAATAAGAGATTTTGTTTTCGTAAAAGATGTAGCAAAAGCATATTTAATGGCCATTGAATCAAATGTAAATGGTATATTTAACGTTTGTACCAATTCCAAGGTTACAGTTAATGAACTACTTAGTACTATAAATAATATTTTACATAAAGATATAACAGCTACCTATACCCATTCAAGAGAGGGTGATATAAAAGATAGCTATATGTCTTATGATAAGATTAATGAAGTTATAGGTTGGAAACCAGAAAAAACTTTAATTGAAGGTCTTAAAGAAACCTTAAACTACTATAATAATTCTTTAAAAATTTAAAGACATTATAAAAAAGTTGTGAAACAACTTTCAGTAGAATAAAAATTAATAATTTATAATTAAATTTTTAACTGAAAAGATGTTTCACCTAATATATTTTGTGAAAATTATTATATAGGAAAATTTTTACCAGAAAAAGCCACCAGGATATCCATAGTTGCTGCCATAACCCCAATTACTATAGCCGTAATTGTTATATCCATAGCCATATCTACCATGATGACTTCCAAATAGTCCGCCTAACAAAAGAAATAGACCAGCAGCTGCCACTAATGAAGTAAAGGTACTGTGTACATGGCCTACATGCCTGTTGCTATCATCATAAACTTTATAATCAGATTGACTAGCGTATCCTACAGGATAGCCATAGCAATTATAAACAATGTCATTAGAAATATATCCTACTAATTGGTAATTTGCATCATAGACACAAGGGCCATAAACGTAACCCATTAGTTTATTTTTTTTACAATAAATTTTATTTCCACGTAAATATCCATAAGTTGAATCTTTGCGATCATAAATTCTTTCCAAGTGCTTAACCCCCCTTTAGTTTGTCTCAGTTTATCATCTCAATAGTAATATATGCACGTTGAGTGTTATTGGGAATTAATAATTGAATCTATATTTTTTACATTAGATGTAATTGTTGGGATCAATAAGGAATATAAGTTGAAATAGTTATTCATACAGAACTTCAAGGTTTATAGTGTATACTAGAAAGAATAAAAAAGATAATTAGTCTTTACGAATTGCATGTAAGTATGGTAGGATATCAAGTAAAGGTTATACATATTTTCATAAGACGATACTAGTCGAAAAGATAATTTGGAAGTAGTATTGTTAAGATGAGTGGTAAAGGTTTTATCTGGTAGTATGATATTTATAAAACAGATAAATCAAGATGAGATTAAAACAAGGGATGAATTATTCCTAATAGGTATTAATTTTAAGAATTAAATTTTTATAATTTAAAGGATAGGGAGGCTTTGCCTCTTTTTCGTGTGTTTTATTAATAATACAAAATATATTTAAAGGGAGGTGCATGCTGGGATATTTAAATTGTCCTAGCAGAAGTTTATGAATAATGTTTTGTGTATGGGAGAATTGTTAATTGATTTTATATGCTCAGATGTAAATACTAGTTTAGATTTAGGAGAAAATTTTAAGAAAAAGGCTGGGGGAGCACCTGCTAATGTCACTGCTGCTATCTGTAGGCTAGGAGGAAAGGCATCTTTTGTTGGTAAGGTTGGAGATGATCCTTTTGGTAAATTCTTAAAAGATACTCTAGATGATTTAAATGTAGATACTTCTATGCTACTTATGGACAAGGTGGAAAAAACTACCTTAGCTTTTGTTTCATTAAAGTCAAATGGAGAAAGAGATTTTGTCTTCAATAGAGGAGCAGATGGATGTCTTAAGTATAATGAATTAAATTTGGACAAAATATATTCAAATAAGGTTATGCATTTTGGTTCTGCGACAGCACTACTTAGTGGAGATATGAGGGAAAGTTATGTAAGAATTATGCAGGAAGCTAATAGTAGAAATATCTTTATATCCTTTGATCCTAATTTTAGAGATAATCTTTGGGAAGAAAATGTAGATGACTTTGTTCAAATATCAAAGAAGTGTATTGAATTTGCTGATTTCATAAAAGTTAGTGATGAAGAATTAAAAATAATAACTGGTAAAGAAGATATGTATGAAGCTGTGGATGCACTAAGAGGAAATGGAAATAAAATGGTGGCAGTAACTTTAGGAAAAGATGGTACTTTAATCAGTACTAGTGAAAAAACAGAAATAGTACCAAGTATTAAGATAAAATCTATTGATTCTACTGGTGCTGGAGATGCCTTTGTTGGATCATTGCTTTATAAAATATCATTACTTGATAATGCAAAGGAACTTTTTAAAGACTTTAATACATTGAGAGATATTGTAGTATTTGCAAATAAAGTAGGTGCCATAGTGTGTACTAAACTTGGTGCAATAGCAGCATTACCTACTCTTGAAGAAGTAGAAAATATGAAATAGGGCTAATTAATTTTAGACGGAAATAAAATTGATAGTATTAAGCTCCATGTTCAATGTCATCAGTTTCAATTTAAAAATATATGTATATTTTTGTGATTATCTCAAATAATATTGATATTAACAATTAGTCTTGATATCAGTATAGGAGGGATAAACATGAGTGATAAGTCTAAAATAACCAAAGTGAAAAAAAATAAAGATGGAGATATTACAGATATAATGCTTGAAGACGGCAATATCCATTCTATAGAGGAAGCTATAGTTATGACAAAAAATGGTTCCATAGAAGGGGTAAATGTTGGAAAGGCTAAAAATGGAAGAGAATTTTTAAGAAGTAATCCTAATGGAGATGAAAATGACAATTTAGATAGTAAGCCTACATTTTGATGAATAATTGAAAATATTAAGAGTTTAAAATTTTTAATTTTTTAAATTACGTATATATAAGTCAGAAAAGCAGATATGAGAGCTTTTCTGACTTATTTTTATAAATGTAAAAAACTATGTTCACAAAGCTTGACTTATTTTTTTTATAATAATAAAATATTTTATGGTGGGAATTTTTAATAATAAAAATTAAATTATTACGATATATAATATTAGGAGGGATTTATGTGAATCAGGAAAAAGGAAATATCTCAATTCATACTGAAAATATTTTCCCTATAATAAAAAAATGGCTGTATTCAGACAGAGACATTTTTGTAAGAGAGCTAATAAGTAATGGCTGTGATGCGGTCAATAAATTGAAAAGATTAGCTGCTATAGGGGAAGCAAAGGTAAGTGACGATACTAAATACTATGTTAAGGTAAAATTTAATAAGGATAAAAAAACCCTTAAATTTATTGATAATGGTATAGGGATGACTGCTGAGGAAGTCAAAAAATACATAACTCAAGTAGCCTTTTCTGGTGCAGAAGATTTTATATCAAAGTATAAAGATAAAATGGATGAATCAAATCAAATAATAGGGCATTTTGGTTTGGGATTTTATTCTGCTTTTATGGTAGCGGATACTGTTGAAATAGAAACTCTTTCTTATATAGATGGATCAGAAGCAGTAAAGTGGATTTGTGATGGTGGTACTGAATATGAGATATCATCTTCAAATAAGAGTGAGAGAGGCACAACAATAACATTACATTTAAATGAGGAAAGTGTTGAGTTTGTAAATGAGTTTAAACTTCGAGAAGTAATTCAAAAACATTGTTCATTTCTACCTATAGAAATATACCTAGAAGATGAAGCGAAAAAAGAAGATGAGGATAAGAAAGAAGAAATCAAGCCTTTAAATGATATTCATCCTCTATGGATGAAAAATCCTAATGAATGTACAGATGATGAATATAAAGAATTTTATAAAAAGGTATTTCATGATTTTAAGGAACCATTATTTTGGATTCATTTAAATGTAGACTATCCTTTTAATCTTAAAGGTATTCTTTATTTTCCTAAGTTAGATCATGAAGCAGCGACTATTGAAGGTCAGATTAAGCTTTACAACAATCAAGTTTTTGTAGCGGATAATATAAAAGAAGTAATCCCCGAATTTTTGATGCTTTTAAAAGGAGTTATAGATTGTGCCGATTTGCCTTTAAATGTATCAAGAAGTTTTCTACAAAATGATAGAAATGTAGCTAAAATTTCAAAACATATAAGCAAAAAGGTAGCAGATAAGCTTACTGAGCTTTATAAAAAAGAAAGAGAAACTTATAATAATTTTTGGAATGATATAAATCTGTTTATTAAATATGGTTGTATGAGAGAAGACGATTTTTACGATAAAGTAAAGGACATAATCATATTTAAGAATACTGAAGGTTCTTATGTTACCTTAAAGGAATATTTAGAAGCTAATAAGGATAAACATGAAAACAAAGTATTTTATGTAGATGATGAAAAGCAGCAGGCTCAATATATCAGAATGTTCAAGGAAAATGATTTACAGGCGATAATTTTGGATTCAAAGATAGATAGCCACTTTATAAATTTTCTTGAAATGAAGGAAAATGGCGTTAAATTCAACAGAATAGATTCAGATATATCTGATACCCTTAAAGATAAGAATGCTGATGAAGAGAATAAAGAAGAAATAAAAAAAGAGACTGAAACTTTAGAAAGTTTATTTAAGGAAATACTAAATAATGACAAGGTAAAGGTAAATGTAGAAAGCCTGAAATCTGAAGAGATACCAGCAGTAATTCTTCTATCAGAGGAATCAAGAAGAATGCAGCAAATGAACAGCATGTTCCAAGGAATGGATACTGCAAATATGTTTCCTAACGATGAAACTTTAGTACTTAATAGAAAAAATAATTTAGTTAAGTCTATGCTGTTAAAAAATAATGATGAAAGTAAAAGGGAAGATATAAAATTAATTGGAGAGCATATTTATGACTTGGCAATGATGAGCCATAAACAGTTAGATGGTGAAGCTATGTCTAAATTTATAGCAAGAAGCAATAAGATACTTACAAAAATTCTATAAAAATAAATTATAAACCACAAAATGGACAAAAATATTTGGTCATTTTGTGGTTTTTCTATAGTTTATTAAAAATTATATTTTAATATTTCTTTTCTACATTAATCATTAAAATTACAAAAATTCTATAGAAAAATGCATCTATTTTCTTAAGTAAAAGTAACTATTGTAATGAGTTAAGAGTATCTTTTCTATTTTCCTGTTTATCTTTTAAATTTTCAAGATCACGCTGATTCATATTTTCTGAATTGTGATTTAAATATCCTTCGCCATATTTTATATTCTTTTCTACATTTTCTATTTCAGCTTTTTTACTGCTGCTTTCTCCATTGACAATCTTATTTTCTAAAGTTTTAATTTGTTCTTCTCTCTCTTTTTGTTTTTCTTTAGCCTGATCAATAGATTCAGCATTTGCAATATCACTGTGTTGTTCAAGATGTCTTTCTGTTCGTGTATATTTTTCTACAACATTTTCAAGTTCATTTAATTCATTAAATTTTTCACTGTTAGAATTAGAATGATTTTTATTTGATGTAATGTCTTTCATAAATAATCCTCCTCGTTTAATATGAATTCATATATAATTTAACCTTATATTATGGAGAATATGCTTTAAACAAAATACTAATATAAGTATTTAATAATAAAATTTTCATTATCCTGCACATTATTCAATAACGATAATAGTATGATAATATGAGTCTTATATTTTAGGAGGAAATTTTATTATGTCACAGTTTTATTATAATCCTTTATATAGAAATGATTCTTCATCAGAAGAAGAATTATCTGTACCAATGGAAGAAAAAGATGATATATTTGATGATGATAGAAATAAACACCATCCTGTAGGTAGTGTACTTGGAACTAGTGCAGCTAATAGTGGTATACAAGGAACTACTGTTAGCCCAGTAGCTGGAAATAATGGTTGTGGTGCTGTGGGAAATGTAGCAGGAACAGGAACTATGCCTGCAGCTGGAACTGTAGCAGGAGCTGGTGTGGTTCCTTCCAGTGGAAATGGAACTGGTACTGTAGCAGGAGTTAGTACTGGAAATGGAACTACAGTGGGAGCAGGTGCTGGAACGATAAGTTCCCAGGGAACTACAACACCTTCTGTAGCTTTGCCATCAGCTTGTGGTTCGGGAAGCTCATTTCCAGTAGAGAGTATAGAGTATACTCAAGGTTATTTGAGAACTCAAATAGGACGAAGAGTGAGAGTACAATTTTTGCTTGGAACTGGTACATTTCAAGATAGAACAGGAGTTTTACTGGAAGTTGGTATAAGTTATATAATTCTTAGAAATGAAGAAACTAATGCAAATGTATTATGTGATATCTATTCAATAAAATTTGTTGATTTTTTCTAGACATAATATAAAGCTATAATGTATACAATAACTGAATCTACGAGGTGAAAATATGGCATATTCAGATAGAGAACTCCTTGCAAGAATAATTAAATGTGAAGCTGGCGGTGAGGGAGACAATGGAATGAAAGCAGTAGCTACTGTTGTAATGAATAGAGTACGTGTACCTTATGGAGAATATCAGAGAATAGGTCAAGGGGATGTAAGAAAGATAATATATCAACAGGGTCAATTTGACTGTGTAAGATCTGTGCTTGGCGGAGTAGCTAATCCACAAACTATTTGGGCTAATCCTCCAGATCAAACTCATTATGATATAGCAGATTGGGCCATAGCTGGAAATAGGGTATTTACTATAGGAAGCTCTTTGTGGTATTTCAATCCATTTATCCCCAATTGCCCTAATAATTTTCCTTATAATGGTACGGGAATTTTTCAAGTAAGAGTGGGGCAGCATTGTTTTTATAATCCAACAGAATTATATGCTCAAACTTAGTAATGTATATATATAAATTTTGGGAGGTAATTTTATGGAGGATGAATATTATAGTGATGATTTTTACAGTCAAAAAGTATCAGATGCATATGATATTCAATATTGTGAATCCAATGATAATTTATCAGAAATAGATCAAGATAAAAATGAAAACAATAAAAATGTTGATTATAGAGAAACTACAGCAATTCAAGGCCAAGTAAGTGAGTTTAATCAAATTCAAGAGTCTTTTACAATTGCACCAGGTTCTCCAAGAGTACTTGGAATTGAATATACTCAAGGGTATTTAAGAACAATTATAGGAAGACGTGTTAGTGTAACTTTTTTATTGGGAACAGGATCATTAACTGATAGAAGCGGGATATTAACTCGTGTTGGTATAAGTTATATTATTTTAAGACAAAGTCAAACTAATACAGATGTACTTTGTGATATATATTCTATAAAATTTGTTAATATATTTGATTAGAAAATTATATCTATGTAACAATATGTATTAATAATAAATATATTATTAGGGTAATCAATAATTTTAAAGGCAGAAAAATGTACTATAATTTATATAAATCAATATACAGAAATCTAATTGTAGGTTTAGATACTAAAATACCAATAACTAATGGAAATGCAGTAACGGCTATAAATTTTGATAATGCAGCTACCACACCTCCTTTGGTTTCAGTACTTAAAGAGATTGTCAATTATGCTCCTTGGTATTCATCCATTCATAGAGGAAGTGGATATAAATCCATAGTTTCATCTAAAATCTATGAAGATTCTAGAAAGATCGTACTGGATTTTGTAGGAGGAGATATTTTAAAAGATACAGTTATATATGTAAAAAATACTACCGAAGCTATTAATAAGTTGTCTAATACATTGTACGGAGATGATAAATGTAATTTAATATTGTCAAGTAATATGGAGCATCATTCTAATGATTTACCTTGGAGAAATAAATATAATGTAGATTATATAAGTGTAAATAAATGTGGAAAGCTGGATTTAAGAGATTTAGAATATAAACTAAGAAAAAATAGAGGAAGAGTTAAACTTGTAACGGTAGCTGGTGCATCTAATGTTACAGGATATGTGAATCCAATATATTCTATTGCAGCTCTTACACATAGATATGGTGCCAAAGTCTTAATTGATGGGGCTCAGCTTGTACCACATGCACCCATAGACATAAAGCCTCATAATTCAGAAGATCATATTGATTATTTAGTATTTTCAGCTCATAAGATGTATGCACCTTTTGGAACTGGAGTTTTAATTGGGCCAATAGATACTTTTAGAGATTCTGCACCAGATTATGTGGGTGGTGGAACTGTAGAAATAGTAAATCATAATTATATAAAATGGAAAGAGCCTCCTGATAAAGATGAAGCTGGTTCACCAAATATTATGGGGGTAGTGGCTTTGGTTTCATCCATCAGAACTCTTAAAAGTTTAGGAATGAATAATATTAAAAATTATGAAGATTTGCTTACTGAATACACAATAAACAGACTTAAGGATTTACCAGAGGTTAAAATGTACTGTGTTTCTGATAAATTTAATGACAGAGTAGGTATAATTCCTTTTAATATTAATGGAATTCCTCATGATATAACTGCTAAAATATTATCTTATGAATGGGGAATAGCTGTGAGGAACGGCTGCTTTTGTGCACAGTCTTATGTAAGAGAATTATTAAATGTAAGTGAAGAGGAAGAAGAATATTATATAAAAGATAGTTCCATAAAACGTCCAGGTATGGTTAGAATAAGCTTTGGAATGTACAATGATTATAGAGAGATAGATTTAATGGTGAAAGCCATATCAAAAATTATAGAGAATAAAGAATATTATTTAAGTAAATACGGCGGAGAAACTATGGCTTAAAGTGTATGCAAAGCATTTTAAGCTGTAGTTTTATTTTTCCACATTTATGAATAAAAAATCTGTTTTATGCTCATTATAAATAAGAAATAAAACTGCACTTTATTAAAAGGGAGAATTTATAATGAGTAAAAAATTAAATTTATTAATGTTTAGTGGAGATTATGACAAAGCTTTAGCCGGGTTAATATTGGCAAACAGCGCGAAAAATGTAGGTGCAGAGGTATCTATATTTTTTGCTTTTTGGGGGCTATGTCTTGTGAGGGATCCTGAGAAAATGAATTTGGAAGATAAAACTGCCTATGAAAAAATGTTCGATATGGTTACACCTAAAGGACCAGATAGTTTACCACTTTCAAAGATGAACATGAGTGGTATTGGTAAAAAAATGCTTGTTAGAATGATGGAAGAATCAGATACTCCTAGTCTAGCTGCTTTTTTGAAAGGAGCTATTAAAAAAGGAGTAAATTTTTATGGATGTAAATTGTCTGTTGAAGTAATGGGGTTTAAGGAGGAAGAACTTCTACCTGAAGTAAAAGTTATAACGGCTGATGAATATTTAAAAGATGCTTTTGATTCTGATATTCAATTGTTTATTTAATTTATTACAATGTGAATATTTTATAGAGATAAAGTCAAAAATTTATAAAGAAAATAAATGAATGATGGAAGGAAGTGTACCTAATGAGAATAGGTGTTCCTAGAGGACTCTTATATTATAAGTACTATCCATTTATAAATAATTTTTTTAATGAACTTGGTGAAGAAATTGTAATCTCACAGGATACAAACAGGGATATACTGGACTTAGGAGTTAAGTTTTCTGTAGATGATGCATGCCTGCCTGTTAAAATATTTCATGGCCACGTAGCTTCATTAAAGGATAAATGTGACTATGTATTTATACCACGTTTTATGGAAACTGATAGGGGTCAATCTATATGCCCCAAATTTTGTGGATTGCCAGAGATGGTTAAAAACAGCATACCTGATATGCCTAAAATTATTACTGAATCTATTTATGGTCTTAGTGACAAGAAGTTATGGGATTTTTCAAAAAAACTTGGTAGAAAGCTAAATAAGAATAGAAAACAAATAGAAAGAGCCTTTATTGATTCACTAAATATTCAAAAGAGTTTTGATATAGGTAAAAATGATAAAAATTATAAAGTAAAAATTGCATTGGTGGGTCATCCCTATAATATATATGACAGCTTTATAAATATGGATATAGTAAAAAAATTAAATGAAATGAATATTGGAGTCATAACAGAAGAATATGTGGAAAAGGAAGATATAGATTCAGAAGTGAATAAACTATTTAAAAAACCCTTTTGGACTTTTGCAAGAAATTCTTATGGATTTGCTGCTCATGTGGGGCATAACAAAGAAGTTAATGGAATAATATACATATCTTCTTTTGCCTGTGGTATTGATTCTGTGGTAATAGAATTAATAAAGGATTCATTAAATGATTTTCCAATTCTTGTATTAAAAGTAGATGAGCAGACTGGAGAAGCAGGTGTAGAAACTAGGATAGAAGCATTTACAGATATGTTGGAAAGAAGGTGCAGCTAGTGAAAGTAACAGTACCTCATATAGGAAATACATATTTGGCAGTCAAAGCATTATTTAATGGATTAGGTATTGAATATATTATGCCAGAGTTCAATAATAAAGATGCTTTAGAGATTGGAGCAAAATATGCTCCTGAAGAAATATGTTTACCGTTTAAAATTATGCTTGGGAACTTGATTCAGAGTTTTAAAGCTGGTGCAGATACTGCCATAATACCTGGAAGTTGTGGACCATGTAGATATGGTGAATATTGTGAGATTTTTAAAAATACTCTTAAAAAGATGGGATGTGATATTGAAATAATAGTTGTAGATCAGCCTAAGGATATAGGAATAAAGGAGTTATTAAATAGAATTGGAAAGATATCATCAGAAAGTAATAAGTCAAGAAATGAACAGCTTAAAGCTGTATACAATGCTTATAAAGTTACAAAGCTTATAGACTATATAGAAGGGAAATCAAGATATTTAGCCGGATATGAGTTGGAGAAAGGTCAATTTAAAAAACTTTTGTATGATTGTAAAAGAGATGCTTTAGCCTGTGAAAAGCCCTTAAAAATGATAGAGGTTTTAAAAAAATATAAAAGAAGTTTAAAGAGTATTAAAATTGATAAAAATAGAAATCCAATTACTATATCCATAATAGGAGAAATATATACTATATTAGAGCCATTTTCTAATCTCTATGTAGAAGATAAACTTATGGATTATGGTGTTTCTGTAAAAAAAGAAATTAGTCCCAGCTGGTGGGTTAAAGATGCCGCATTAGTCCCATTAAAGGCTAATTCGATAAATATAAGAAGAGCGTCTAAAAAGTATCTACCCCTATATATAGGAGGGCATGCAAGAGAATGTATAGGTGAAGCAGTATTAGCTGAAAAGAATAATATGGATGGAGTAATACAGATATTTCCACTAGGATGTATGCCGGAGATAGTAGCTAAAGCAATATTACCAAAGATATCTAAAGATAAGGATTTCCCAATTATGAGTCTTGTAGTGGATGAAATGACAGGAGAAGCTGGATATACTACAAGAATAGAGGCATTTATTGATTTGCTTGAGAGGAGAAAAGAAAAATGTATTATATAGGTGTTGATGTAGGATCTGTAAGTACAGATATTGTAATTTTAGATGAAAATATGAAAGTAATTGAATCACTTTATTTAAAGACAAGAGGGAATCCATTAAAGACAATAAAAGATGGTTTTAAAACTTTACAAAATAAATATGATGATGATGAAATTAAGGCTGTAGGAACTACTGGAAGTGGAAGACAAATTGCATCCTTTTTAGTAGGAGCAGATGCAGTTAAAAATGAGATAACCGCTCATGCAGTAGCTTCACTGGATATAGATAAGAATGTAAGAACTATTATCGAAATAGGTGGTCAAGATTCTAAAATAATAATTTTAAGAGATGGTATTGTCACAGATTTTGCCATGAACACTGTGTGTGCTGCTGGAACAGGTTCTTTTTTAGACAGACAGGCAGAAAGATTATCAGTACCAATAGAAGAATTTGGGGATTTGGCATTGCAATCAAAAACGCCTGTAAGAATAGCAGGGCGTTGTGCTGTTTTTGCAGAATCAGATATGATACACAAGCAGCAGGTAGGTTATAAGGCAGAGGATATTATAAGAGGTCTTTGTGAAGCTCTTGTAAGGAATTATTTGAACAATATTGCCAAAGGTAAAGAATTAAAGGAAAAAATATTTTTTCAGGGAGGAGTAGCAGCAAATGTTGGTATGAAGTCTGCCTTTGAAAGAGAATTAGGTGTGAAGTTGTATGTACCTGAACATTACAATGTAATGGGAGCTATTGGAGCAGCTATAATTGGAAGAAATGTTGTTGAAAAAAATAACAGCAAAAGTAATTTTAAAGGATTTAAAACTGCTAGCGGTGATTTTCATTCCAAGAGTTTTGAATGTAATGGATGTTCAAATAGGTGTGAAGTTGTAAAAATTATTGATGAAAAAAATAGTAGTGGTTGTTTTGGTGATAGATGTGGAAAGTGGAGTAACTGCAGCTAAGGAGTGCATATGATACAGTTAAGCTTAATACATTATGTTTATTTAGGAGTAATAATTGCTATAATTACTATAATGTGTTTTAAAAAAGATGTAGTGCTTCCTTGTATAATTGGTCTTTTCTTAGTGGGTTTTATCTATAGTGGCAGCATAATGAAGTCAATCCAGATTATCTATAGAGCTATATTGACCTCTGGTAGAGCATTTTTAGAAATAGTAATTATCATAGCTCTAGTTAATGCCATGTCTAAATCCCTTAGCAGCTTAGGGGCAGATGTTATAATGATGAACCCTTTGAGAAAACTTATGACTAATGGTAAAAGAGCTTTCTTTATATTAGGATTTACTATGCTTATATTTTCATGGTTTATTTGGCCGTCACCAGCAGTGGCTTTTATAGGTTCTCTTATGGTTCCAGCTGCTATAAAAAGTGGTTTGCCAGAAATATGGGCAGCTGTTGCATTGGACTTATTTGGAAATGGCATGGCCTTATCTAGTGACTATTTTATTCAAGGGGCTCCATCTATAACTGCAAAAACAGCACAAATTTCAGATCCAATTGGAATCATAAAAGCAAGTTTTCCACTGTGGATGGTGATGAGTGCTGTAACTGTAATATCTTCAGCAATTATTATGGGAAGAGATTTAAAGAAAATTAAAAATATAGACAAAGATGAGATTGAAAATATAAATAAAAATTCAAATTTTGGAAGTAAATTTATTGCTGTAATAACTCCAATATTTTTTGTGATAGATGTAGCTGTAATGTATATTTTTAGATTAAAAGGAGGAGATGCTACAGCCTTGATTGGGGGCACGGCTGTAATTATAATGTGCTTAACTTCTCTAGTTAACTATAAGCTTAAGGATGCGTTTGGAAAGGTAACTTTATACATAAGAGATGGTGCCATGTTCAGTATGAAGGTTTTTGCACCTGTAATTATAATAGGAGCTTTCTTCTTTTTAGGAAGTAATGAAAGTGCTCAAGAAATTCTTGGATCCAATACAAATGGATTTTTAACAGATATAGGTATGTTTATATCACAGCGTACAAATATGAGTAAAATTTCAGTTATATTAATTCATTCTGTTATAAGTGGACTTTTAGGTATAGGAGGATCTGGATTCTCAGGATTGCCTTTAATAGGAACTTTAGCTGAAGTCTTTTCATCCAATGTTAATATAGATAGATCTTCTTTAGCAGCTTTAGGTCAAGTAATAACAATATGGGTTGGTGGCGGTACTATAATTCCATGGAGTGTTGTACCTATAGCAGCAATTTGTAATGTTGATCCCGTTGAAATAGTTAAAAAGAACATAATACCTGTATTATTTGGGATTATTGCAACAATATTAACTGCTATTTTTATACTATAATTTAATCAATAACAAGATTTATTAAAATTTTAATAAATTATTTAGCAGAAATTTGTTATACAGCTGAGTTTAAATGAATTTAATAATTGAAGGAAGTGAACTGCCTCTAAATATAAAATTTAAGTGCAGTTCTTTTTTATATTTTATAAAGAGTACTAAATTTTATTATATTGAATATGATTAAATATGAGAATAATCTTATATAGAAGATATGTTGTAAAAATATAGAAATTATACTATAATGTGTATGTGAATGATTTACCATGTATATGAATTATTATAAATACAAATCTAATATCAATATTTAGATTGATATTAGTAAAAGAGGAGGATTATTAATATGCTTACTGAACTTCAGATAGGTAAAAATAATTTAAAACAAAACTTTTACATAAAAAAGATTTGTAATTCTATAAAGAAAAATCTTTTTTCAGTAATTATAGTTTCATTAGTTCTATTTATAGTAATTATGTCTATTATATACAATAATGAATTGGAAAATGTAGATTCCAGAAATATGTTTGTTGTAAATAGGTTAAGTTTTATGAGTATAATTATTGGAATTTTAATTGGTTTCTTTTTAGCTGTGTTTGGTGAAATTTGGTATAGAAAAAGAATTTTTCAAAATACTAATAGGGAAACTATAAAAAATTATGCTAGAATTTTTAAAGCTGATATAGAAAGGAGCAGTAGATTATTTAAAAATAAGAGATTTGAGTTAATTAGAATAAGCAACATAACTATTGTAAAAAATTGGCTTGAAGCTTTTGGATACATATCTGCTGAATTTAGCAAAGAAGAATTAGAACAATTTATAAATTATTACTCTAGGATAAATAAACTTATAGAATATGAAAAGCGTATAAATGAGCATTTAGAAGGCATGCAGAGTACTACATTAAAAGATTATCCATATATGAAAGAATATAAAGATCTTATTGCGGTATTTAGTTTTGAGATTAATAATCTCTTTAAAGTGGACATAACTAAATTAAAAGAAAAATTAAATTTAATATGTAATCAGTGTAAATAATATATTTTAATGAATAATTGGAGATTTTTATTTAATGATTATGCTGAAAATTATGCATCTAAATCTATTGAAAGTATAAAGTTTTTAGTAGCTAAAATTTAATTGATATAAATTTATAAATAGTACAAGGAGTTTTAATATGGAAGATAATTATAGGGTTGAAATAGATAATTTAAATAGAGAAATAGGGAAAAAAAATATAAAATTGAAAAATATAAGTGATCAATTAGAAGAGGAAAATATAAAGAGAAAAGCTATAGAAAGGTCTTTTAAAGAAAATCAGGAAATTTTAAAAAAAGTGTTGAAGGCAGATAAAGTAAGAAAGGATTTTTTTGCTAATATATCTCATGAATTAAGAACACCATTAAATGTTATATTTACATCTACGCAGTTAATTGATTTAAATTTAAAAAAGCTTCATATTGAGGATAAAAATTTGTGTAAATATTTAGCTATGAACAGACAAAATTGCTATAGACTTTTAAAACTTATAAATAATTTAATAGATATAACTAAAATTGATTCAGGGTATTTTGATATAAAATTAAAAAATACCAATATAATAAAGGTAGTTGAAGATACTGTACTGTCTATAGCAGAATATATTAAAAGCAAGAATATAGAAATTTTGTTTGATACAGATGTAGAAGAAAGATATACTTCTTGTGATGAAGAAAAAATCAGCAGGGTAATTATGAATCTTTTATCAAATGCAGTGAAATTTACAAAGCCTGAAGGTAAAATAGAGGTTAATATCCATGATAGTGAGAATAAAGTGATTATATCTGTTAAAGATACGGGAATAGGAATTCCATTGGAAATGCAAAAGGTCATATTTGAAAGATTTGCTCAAGCCAAAGAATCTTTAGCGAAAGAATGTGGGGGAAGTGGAATAGGTCTTTCTATAGTTAAGGCATTGGTAGAAATGCATAAAGGAAAAGTTTGGGTTAAAAGTGAAGAGGGAAAAGGCAGTGAGTTTTTTATTGAACTTCCAGTTATATTACTTGAAGAGAAGGATGTTCCTAAAAATCATAATTTGGTAGATAATAAAAATAATATTATAAATATTGAATTCTCAGATATAGTAGGCTGATTGAAATAATAAAATTTTAAATTTATTCAATTATTTATAACACATACAGGAAAAAGATTTTAAGTACAAAAGATAGGTTTAAATAAATTTATTTTTATATGTAAATTGTAGATTTATTTTGTGTTTAAGGAAATAATGCTTAGAGATGAATATAAAATTTATTAAAACAATATAAATTTGTAATCCAAGTAAACGTTTTAAAAGTGAAGCAAAGTAATTTTGTATACAACAGGGCGTAGTATTAAAGTGGTCAGTTATTAAATAAAATTATAATATTAAAGGGATTAATCTAGATTCATATAAGAACTAGGGTTAATCCCTTTTATTATTTTGGAATAGTAATTAAAGGCAGAAAAACTCTTTTCACTTTGTATAGTTTATGTACTATAAATATGATAAAATTAATTTAAATTAATTTTTTATAAAGTATGCTGCAATGAATTAATGTATAAACAGTACCTTTAAGGGAGGATTATATATGTTTGATACTCATGTTCACACTACTTTTTCTACTGATTCTAAGCTTTCTATAGATAAGGCTGTAAAAAAAGCTTATGATGATAATCTAGGACTTATTTTAACAGAGCATATGGATTTAAAATTCCCTGTAGAAGGAGAATTTACATTTGATATAGATAAATATTTTCAGGAATACCATAAATACAGAAATAACAAGCTTTTGCTTGGAATAGAACTTGGTATGAGAGATGATTGTATAAATGAAAATGCAGATATAGGTAAGGGATATCCTTTCGATTATGTACTTGGATCCATACATTTTGTAAATGGAATAGATATATATGAGAAAAGTTTTTATGATGGAAAAACTAAGAAAGATGCATATAATGAATACTTTGAAAACATGCTGGAAAATATAAAAAGCCACAGTTATATTGATAGTCTTGGTCATATTGATTATATATGCAGGTATGCCCAATATGAAGATAAAGATATACATTATAGAGAACATGGGGATATAATTGATGAAATACTAAAAGCTCTTATTGATAGAAATATAGCTATAGAAATAAATACAAGAAGACTTTCTAGTAAAGACACTGTTAACAGTCTTATAGATATATATAAAAGATTTTCAGAATTAAAAGGCAAATATGTGACTATAGGATCAGATTCCCATAGTGAAAACAGTATAGGATTTAATTACAACCAGGCATTAAAAATAGCAGAATTGTGTAAATTAACTCCTGTGTATTTTAAGAATAGAAAAATGGAATATGTATAAGCCTTTTATTTTTTTATTGACATAAGGTAATTTACTTGGTAATATTTTAGTATAGTAAAGCGATAAAGCGATGCATCGGTAAAGTTAAATTAATGGAGGACTTATCATGGCAAATTTAAAGAAATATATACCAGAAGGAACTAAAGATATACTTTTTGAAGAGTGCAGATCAAAAATTAAAATAGAAGATTTAATAAGAGATGTTTATATAAATTATGGATATAATGAAATTATTTCACCTACTTTAGAATTTTATGATGTGTTTAATATGGAGAATCAGCCTATACCACAAGAAAAAATGTATAAATTGTTTGATAATAGGGGAAGAATTCTTGTACTAAGGTCTGATATGACAACACCTATAGCAAGAATTGCGGCTACAAAAATAAAACCAGAAATGTATCCATTAAAACTCTTTTATAGTCAAAATATATTTAGAGTAAATGAAGTTCTAAATGGAAAATTAAGTGAATTTACTCAATCCGGTATTGAAATAATTGGAGTAGATAGTATAAGAGGAGATATAGAAGCTATTATTACTGGAATAGAAGCTCTAAAAAGAATAGGACTTAGAAACTTTAAAATAGAAATAGGAGATTCTCAGTTCTTCAGACAGCTTACAGATAATCTTCCTCTAAATATGGAGGAAAAGGAACAAGTTAGATTATTTATTCAAAATAAGAATATTGCTGGACTTAGAGAATTTCTTGATAATAACAGCAAGATTATTGACCTCAATGCATTAGAGATACTACAGAGATTACCAGAATTGTTTGGAGGTAAAGAAATTATTACAGAGACTAGAGAACTTCTAGGTAAATCTTATGGGATAAAGGCTCTTGAAAACATAGAAAGAGTTTATGAAGTCATGGACAAACTTGGATATAGTAAATATATATCTATTGATTTGGGAATGGTACAAAATTTAAATTATTATTCAGGACTTATTTTTAGAGGATATTGTATGGAGGCAGGAGATAGTATACTCAGCGGTGGAAGATATGACAAACTTATAGAAAACTTTGGAAAGAAATTACCTGCTACGGGCCTTGCAATAAATGTAGATATAGTGGTTGAAGCTTTGAAAACTCAAGGGAAAACTTTTGCAGATAATAAGATGGAAAAAATAATACATTGTAATTTTGATGATTTACATAAAGGTTATGATTTAGTTATGAAATTAAAAGAAAAAGGTACAAAAGCAGAAGTGAGTCTGATGAAAAAATTAGAAGAAAGCTTTCAATATGCAGAAAAAATGGGTGTAAAATCTGTTATAAATATATCGGAACAAATGGAATATAAATTTGAAGATAATATATGGATAAAGGGCAGTAAAATAATAACGGAATAATATTAGAATTTATATTACTATTTGTTGTTATGCATGGGAAAAATATAAATTTTAGAAATGGAGAGCTACCAATATGGAATCTATAAAACCTTTAAGAATAGCACTTACTAAAGGAAGACTTGAAAAATTTTCAGTAGATATATTTGATAAAGTTGGTATTGATACTGAAGAATTAAAGAACAAAGGCAGAAGACTTGTACTTTGTGATAAAAAAAATAATATACAATTTGTACTGGTGAAAGCTGTTGATGTATTAACTTATGTAGAACATGGAGCAGCAGACATAGGTATAGTTGGTAAAGACACCCTTTTAGAAGAGGGAAGAGATTTTTATGAAGTTATGGATTTAAAGGTTGGTAAATGTAAATTTGCACTGGCATCTATACCAAGTTTTAACATTAACGAAGGATATAATAGAAAAAAAATTGCTACTAAATATCCTAGAGTTACAAGAGATTACTTTAGAAAACTTGGTATGGATGTAGAAATTATTAAAATAGAAGGTTCTGTGGAACTTGCACCTATTTTAGGACTTTCAGATGCCATTGTAGACATTGTAGAAACAGGGACTACATTAAAGGAAAATGGACTTATTGTATTTAACGATATATGTGATATAAGTGCCAGAATGATTGTAAACAGAGCCAGCATGAAGATGAGAAAAGATGAAATTAAATCATTAATAGATAATGTTCAGAAAGTAGTAAATGAATTCGATAAGATACCCCAGAAGAAATAGTAAATTTATATAGTTTTAAATGTTATTTTTTAAATAACCTTAAACAGGGAGGTAATTTTAGTGAGTGAATTAATCAATATATTAAAAGCCAATAGTAAAGAGGGAATAGAATACTTAGAGAACCTAAAGAAGAGAGCAGAAGGTATAGAAAATGATGTAAATATAAAAGTAGCAGAAATGCTTTCAGAGATAAGAGAAAAGGGAGATAGTGCAGTTATAAACTTTACAAGAAAATTTGATTGCGAAAGCTTGGAAAGTTTAACAGTGAAAAGAGAAGAGATAGATAAAGCCTATGAAGAAGTGGATGAGGAATTCATAGAAGCATTAAAGACGGCAAAGTCAAATATAACAGAATTTCATGAAAAACAAAAGGATAAGTCTTGGATTATGACAAAGGAAAATGGAATAGTAATGGGACAAACTGTTAGAGGACTTTCAAGAGTTGGTATATACGTACCAGGGGGAACAGCTGCCTATCCATCTTCTGTAATGATGAACGCTTTGCCAGCAAAGGTGGCTGGAGTGGAAAAAATTGTTATGGTCACACCTCCTAAAAAGGATGGTACAATAAGTGCAAGTATACTTGTAGCTGCAGATATTGCAGGAGTTGATGAGATATATAAAGTAGGAGGAGCACAGGCGATTGGAGCTCTTGCCTATGGTACAGAAACTATAGAGAAGGTAGATAAAATAGTTGGACCGGGAAATATATTTGTGGCCCTGGCAAAGAGAAGTGTCTTTGGATTAGTAGATATAGATATGATTGCAGGACCTAGTGAAATACTTATAGTTTCTGATGAAAATGGTAATGAAAAATTTATAGCAGCAGATTTAATGTCTCAAGCTGAGCATGATAAACTTGCCTCTGCAATTCTAGTAACTACTTCGCAAGAATTAGCTGTAAAGGTTCAAAAGGAAATAAAAAGACAAGTAGAAAGTTTAAGCAGAAAAGAAATAATTGAAACTTCTCTAAAGGATTTTGGAGTAATACTTGTGGTAGATAATATGGATGAAGCCATTGATTTAGGTAATAAAATAGCTCCTGAGCACTTTGAACTTATGGTAAAAGATCCATTTTTATATCTTGGAAGAATAAAAAATGCAGGATCAATTTTTCTTGGTTCCTATTCTCCAGAACCATTAGGAGATTATATGGCAGGTCCTAATCATGTGTTACCTACCAGTGGAAGTGCCAGATTCTTCTCACCTCTTTCAGTAGATGATTTTATTAAGAAATCAAGTTATATATACTACAGTGAAGAAGGCTTATATGGAGTTAAAGATAAGATAGTTAAATTAGCTGATACAGAAGGGCTTACAGCTCACGCTAATTCCATAAAAGTTAGATATGAGGACTAGTAGGAATATAAGTATCAAATGGGGAAAAACTCCATCTGAAACAAAGAACTCTGTTTATATGAAGTTTTAAAAGATCAACTTAAAATAAATTTAATAATAGCAGGAGTGATTTTTTATGGATAAAAGAGAAGCCTCTATTTCAAGAAAAACTATGGAAACAAACATAGATATGAGTCTTGAACTTGACGGAGAGGGAAACTCCAGTATAGAAACTGGTGTGGGATTTTTTGATCATATGCTTACACTTATGACAAAGCATGGACTTATGACTTTAAATCTTAAAGCAGAGGGAGATATCTATGTAGATTCACATCATTTGGTAGAGGATGTGGGTATAGTTCTTGGAAAGTGTATTAATAAAGCTTTAGGAGATAAAGTTGGGATAAAGAGATACGGAACAGCCTATGTGCCTATGGATGAGAGCCTCTCACTGGTATCTATTGATATCAGTGGAAGACCTTATTTGGTGTTTGAAGGTGATTTTAGTACAGAAAAATTAGGTATGTTTGAAACGGAAATGGTAGAGGAATTTTTTAGAGCAGTAGCCTTTAATGCTGGAATAACTCTTCATGTAAAATCTCTATACGGTAAAAATACTCACCATATAATTGAAGGTATGTTTAAGGCTTTTGGAAGGGCCCTTAAAGAGGCTATGGAGAAAGATTTCAGAATAAAGGGTGTAATGTCCACTAAAGGAAGTTTGTAATTGTTAACTTACATTGCTGTTATAATTAATTTTTACTAGTTGTACATTATATTTAATTAAGTATAAGGATTCATCTAATATAAAGAGATTTTTAAAACTGGTATTTTTAAATTTTGCTATATTAAAGAAGGGGTGATAATTTTGAAGGAAAAGACATTGAGTATAGTAGATTATGGCATAGGAAATTTGAGAAGTGTACAGAAAGCCTTTGAATCCTTTGGTGGAAAATGTAATATAACATCTAGTGTAGATGAAATTCTAAACAGTGATGGTATTATACTTCCAGGAGTGGGGGCATTCCCTGATGCCATGGAAAATATAAAAAAATTAAATATGGATAAAGCTTTAAAGAATGCAGCAGAGGCAGGAGTACCTATCCTTGGGATATGTCTTGGAATGCAGCTGCTTTTTGATGAAAGTGATGAGATTAGACCTACAGAAGGATTAGGCCTTATAAAGGGAAGAATAAAGAAATTTGAAGTCAATTTGAAAATACCTCATATGGGATGGAATTCTTTAAACATATTAAAAAAATCACCTCTTTTAGAAGGTGTAAAAGATGGAAGTTACGCATACTTTGTTCATTCTTATTATGCTGAATTGGAAGAAGATAATTTAGATGCAGACAGCTTTTATGGTATAAATGTGCCGGCAGCTGTAAGTAAGAATAATGTATTTGGTTTTCAGTTTCATCCTGAGAAGAGTGGAGATCCGGGAATAAAAATGCTTAAAAATTTTTGGGGGTTGTTATAGTGATAATATTTCCAGCTATGGATTTAAGAGATGGTAAATGTGTAAGATTGTATCAAGGAAAATTTGATGAGTCAGAAGTTGTAGGAGAAAATCCATTAGATGTAGCTTTAGATTTTAAAGCTAAAGGAGCGGAATATATACATATGGTGGATTTAGATGGTGCACTGAAAGGTGAAATAAAGAACTTGAGTATTATATCGGAAGTAATTAAGACTGTGGGCATTCCAGTAGAACTTGGCGGTGGTATAAGAAATATGGAAACTGTTGATATGCTTATAGATACAGGTCTTTCAAGGGTAATACTGGGTACCGCAGCATTAAAGGATATGAATTTTGTAAAGCAGGCGGTAAAAAAGTATGGTGAAAAAATAGCTGTAGGTATAGATGCAAAGAACGAAAAAGTGGCGGTAAATGGATGGATCGATGTAAGTGACGTGGATTACATTGATTTTGCGAAACAAATGGAGAGTATAGGTGTAAAAACTATAATATTTACAGATATAAGTAAAGATGGAACCCTTCAAGGACCCAACTTAGAGCAGCTTGAAAAAATTCATAAGAGTGTAAGTTGTGACATAATAGCTTCTGGTGGAATAAAAAATGTAGAAGATTTGAAGCATATAAAGGACATGGGTGTTTATGGTGCTATTACAGGTAAAGCCATATATTCTGGAAATATAAATTTGGAAGAGGCAATAAAGGTTTGTAAATAGTATTATCATCTTTATTATAATTAATATGGCTAAATTAAGATTTAGGAAGTGAGTTTAAATGAGTAAATATTGGAGTGAAATTACTAAAAATATAGAACCCTATGTTTGTGGTGAGCAGCCTAAAGATAAAAAATACATTAAATTAAATACAAATGAAAATCCATATCCACCATCACCAAAGGTTATAGAAGCAATAAAGATGGCTGCTAACGAGGATTTAAGATTATATCCAGATCCAAATTGCGATGAATTGAGAGATACTATTGCAGAGTATTATGATTTAAATAGAGACCAAGTGTTTATTGGAAACGGATCTGATGAAGTATTAGCATTTTCATTTTTAGCATTTTTTAATACTAATGAAAAAATTATATTTCCAGATATAAGTTACAGTTTTTATCCCGTTTATGCTAAATTATATAAATTAGATTATAAACTATCAAGTTTAAAAGAGGATTTTTCTATAAATGTAGAGGATTTTTTAGGTGAAAATGGGGGCGTTGTAATTCCTAATCCCAATGCACCAACAGCTAAAGCAATAGATTCTGATGATATAAAGAAAATACTTCAGCATAACTCTGATAAAGTAGTTATAATAGATGAAGCCTATGTGGATTTTGGTTGCGAATCTGTGGTAAAGCTCATAAAGGAATATCCTAATTTACTAGTAATACAGACTCTGTCAAAATCTAGATGTTTAGCTGGAATTCGTGTTGGATTTGCTCTTGGACAAGAAGAACTTATAGATGGACTAAATAGGATAAAAAATTCTATGAACTCCTATACAATAGATAGAGTTGCAGCAAAAGCTGCCGTTGCGGCTATTAAAGATGAAGAATATTTTAAAGAATGTGTTTCCAAAATAATAAATACGCGAGAATTAGTAAGTGAAAAATTAAAAAGCTTTGGTTTTGAAGTAATACCTTCAAAGGCAAACTTTATATTTACGTGTCACCCTGATATAGATGGAGAAAAATTATTTGCTACACTTAGGGAAAATGGATTATTAGTAAGATATTTTAATAAACTTAGAATTAACAATTACTTGCGAATAACCATAGGTTCAGAAGATGAAATGAATGTTTTTCTTGAGAAGCTTCATAAAATAGTTGAAAATATACTTCAAAAATAATTAAATTTTATATTTTTAGTGTATATAAAAATAAAGTTAGGGTTATGTAAAATTTGAACATAGTAAATGGGAATAGTTATTAAGAATATGAGTTATGTAATTATCAATAAAAAATTAATTGCGGTAAAATAACCTTTGAGGATGTGATAATATGCTTACTAAGAGGATAATACCTTGTCTTGATGTAAATATGGGCAGGGTTGTTAAAGGAATAAATTTTGTAGATCTAAAGGATGTAGGAGATCCTGTAGCAATTGCAGAATTTTATAATAGTGAAGGTGCTGATGAAATAGTATTTTTGGATATAACTGCAACTTCAGATGGAAGAAAGACTATGATAGATGTAGTAAAGAGAACTGCAGAAAAAGTTTTTATACCTCTTACTGTTGGTGGAGGAATAAGAACTGTAGAGGATTTTAGAGATATATTAAAGGCCGGAGCAGATAAAATATCAATAAATTCTTCCGCAGTAAAAGACCCTACACTTATAACAAGAGCAGCTGAAAGGTTTGGTACTCAATGTGTAGTTGTAGCTATTGATGGAAGAAAGAGAGCAGATGGATCTGGGTGGAATGTAGTTATTGCTGGAGGAAGAATAGATACAGGACTTGATGCTATAGAATGGGCTCAAAAGGCAGAAAAACTTGGATGTGGTGAGATATTACTTACCAGCATGGATGCTGATGGAACGAAAAATGGTTATGATATAGAATTTACTAGTGCCATTACAAAGGCAGTAAATATTCCAGTTATAGCATCAGGAGGATGTGGAAATTTGGAACATTTCTATGATGTATTTGAAAAAACTAATTGTGATGCAGCATTAGCAGCTTCTCTATTTCATTATAGAGAACTTACAATAAAACAGGTTAAGGAATACTTAAGGGAGAAACAGGTTAGTGTTAGATTGTAGATGATTAAAGTAGGTGAAAATATGAATACAAATGAATTATTGGAGTCTGTAGATTTTAGTAAAGGTTTAATACCAGCTATTATTGTAGATGTAGAAAACGGTGAAGTTCTGATGCTGGCTTATATGAATAAAGAATCATTGAGAAAAACTATGGAAACTAAAACTACTTGGTTTTGGAGTCGTTCTAGAAATGAATACTGGAATAAAGGAGCTACTTCTGGACATTTTCAATATGTCAAAAGTATAAGTCTGGATTGTGATAATGATACTTTACTTATAAAGGTAGAGCAGGTAGGGGCAGCTTGTCATACAGGAAGCAGAAGTTGCTTTTTTAAAACGATTGATATTTAACCTGACTAACTTGCCGTAAGTCTCCCCCTTCTTCAAGTGGGAGTTCAACGCAAAGTAAGCCATGCATTCGCAGTTCTAAAATTCAGATGGGGTAAAAAGAATCCCCACCTGAATTAAGAACTTGCTTCAAATTTGTCTTTTTCTCCAATGGCGTAATACTAAATAATTATAAAAGAGAGGAATGATATATATGAATGAAATTATTAAGGAACTTTATGCTACAATTTTAGATAGAAAAGCTAATCCGATAAAAGATTCTTACACAAATTATCTATTTGAAAAGGGAGTAGACAAAATACTTAAAAAAGTTGGAGAAGAATGTACTGAAACGGTAATAGCAGCAAAAAATAATGATCCTAAGGAACTTGTAATGGAGACTTGCGATTTAGTATATCATTTACTAGTTTTATTGGCAAATCAGGGTATAGATTTAAAGGATGTTGAAGCTGAGTTAATTAAAAGAGAAGCTAAGACAGGTAACAAAAAGCCAGAAAGAAGAGAAATAGAAAATTTATAAGTGTATATTGACAATGAAATCAATAGAGGCTATAATAATAAACAAATATATCAAATATGAATACTAGGAATTGTTTGACATATTTGTTTTATCTGTCTATACATGCTAACTAGACAAACTAGAGGCTGTATTTTACCATAGGTAAAGTGCGCCTTTTTATTATTTAAGAGAATTTTTAATAGTATAATAGTATAGATGTAACAGTGTATTTCTTAAGAATTATTTATTCCCTCACATTACTATTAATATTTATAATAGTATGACATTTTTTTATAATTAATCATACTATATCAATAGGAATAGTAAAATAAGGAGGGGTAAGTGATGAACTCTATAAAATATTTCAATGGTATTGCATCAAAATGGAATGTAATTAGAAGTGAATACTTCGAAGAAAGATTGAAATATAAGGTTTTATCAAAAGCAGATATAAAGAATAAAATTGTAGCTGATTTAGGTTGTGGAACAGGATTTATTTCACTGGAACTAGCTAATGAAGCAAAATTGGTATTTTCTATAGATAATTCAGTTAATATGCTAAAAGAATTAAAGAAGTCAAGTATAAATAAAAATTTTAATAATGTGTACCCATTAAAATCTTCTCTTGAGGATATAACTTTATTTGATGAATCTTTGGATGCTATATTCATAAATATGGCTTTACATCATATAAGAAATGCAGATAAGGCTATAGGTGAAATGAGCAGAATACTAAAAAAAGGAGGAGTCATAGTTATATCTGATGTGATGGAGCATAATGGTGAGTGGGCAAGAGAGGAAATGTTTGATGAATGGCTTGGTTTCTCAAATTCACAGATAAGTGAATGGCTTATAAAATCAAATTTTAAAAATATTCATATAGAAAATACAGATTTAACTTGTAAGGGATATTCAAGTAAAGGAGAATATACTGAAACAGGTATATTTATTGCATCTGCCATTAAATCCTAGCAAAAGAATCAATCAGTATATTAGTCTATTTTAAATCATATTGTGTTAATAGAATTTCATAATTCATCATTATGAAAATTCCTTTTATTGTTTGATGAAAGATAGACTTATCATACTGAATTATAATAACTTTTATAAAATGCTTAATTTCTAAATATGGGAGGAACAAATTATGAAAATAGAATCTTTAGTAATTCATGGTGGAATAGATGGTGATGAGAAAACTGGAGCAGTTAATGTGCCTGTTTATCAAACGTCTACTTATAAGCAGCCAAGCTTTGGACATAACACAGGCTATGAATATTCAAGAACTGGGAATCCAACAAGAGAAGCTTTAGAAAAGCTTATTTCAGACCTTGAAGAGGGATATGCAGGTTTTGCTTTTGCATCAGGTATGGCAGCAATTACAGCAGTTATATCTTTATTTAAGACAGGAGATAAAGTAATAATATCCAACAATGTCTATGGAGGAACCTTTAGAGTACTGGATAAAGTTTTTAATAATTTTAATATAGGTTATAAAATTGTGGATACTACGGACTTGGAAGCAGTGAGAAATAACGTAGATGAGAGTGTAAAAGCAATATATATAGAGACACCAACCAATCCACTTATGGATATAACTGATATTGAGGGTATATCTAAAATAGCAAAGGAAAAGGGTATATTTACTATTGTAGATAATACTTTTATGACTCCTTATCTTCAGAAGCCAATTACTTTAGGAGCAGATATAGTTATTCATAGTGCTACTAAATATTTAGGAGGACATAGTGATGTTGTTTCTGGTCTTGTGGTAGTAAATACTGAAGAATTAGCTAAAAGACTGCATTTTATTCAAAACTCTACAGGTGGTGTATTAGGACCTTTTGATTCATTCTTATTGATAAGAGGTATTAAAACCTTGGCAGTAAGAATGGACAGACATAATGAAAATAGTAAAATAATTTCAGAGTATTTAAAAAGCAGAGAGGAAATAGAAAAAGTTTATTATCCTGGATTTGAGGATCATCCAGGTTATGAAATTCAGACAAAACAGGCAAAGGGATATGGAGGAGTAATATCTTTTGTATTAAGTGACAAAATCGATTATAAAAAGTTTTTATCAAATTTAGAATTAATTACATTTGGTGAAAGTCTTGGTGGAGTGGAGTCTTTAATATGCCATCCAGCTTCCATGACTCATGCGGCAATTCCTTATGATATAAGACAGGAAGTGGGAATTGTAGATAATTTAATAAGATTATCTGTTGGAATAGAAAATTCTCAGGATTTATTAGAGGATTTAACTTCAGCATTAAAAAAGAGTCTATAGAAAAATTTCATAATTACATTATAAAGAAGGGGTAAAGTGTGAATTATATAGAGGATATTAAAAATCTTATAGGAAATACACCTATCGTAAAAATTAATCATATACAAATTAAAGATGGAGTTAATATTTTTGCAAAGCTTGAATCAAATAATCCTGGTGGAAGTGTTAAAGACAGAATAGGCATTTATATGATAGAAGATGCAGAAAAGAAGGGCTTATTAAAGCCAGGTTATACAATTGTAGAAGCTACAGCAGGAAATACAGGTATAGGAGTAGCACTTGCTGCTATTAATAGAGGATATAATATCATCTTTGTAGTACCAGAAAAATTTTCTGTGGAAAAACAGACTCTTATGAGGGCTCTAGGGGCTAAAATTATAAATACACCAAGAGAGGATGGAATGCTTGGAGCAGTTGCAAAAGCTGAGGAATTACTAAATACTATTGATAATTCTATAAGTTTAAAGCAATTTGAAAATAATACAAATCCATTAGCTCATTATGAGACTACTGGTCCGGAAATATATAGAGATTTGGATGGCAAAATTGATTATTTTGTGGCAGGAGCAGGAAGTGGCGGAACCTATACTGGTATTGTAAAATATTTAAAGGAAAAAAATCCCAACATCAAAGGTATACTGGCAGATCCAAAAGGTTCAACTATGGGCGGTGGTATAGAAGGATGCTATGACATTGAAGGTATAGGTAACAATTTTATACCTCATACTATGGATATGAATTTAGTAGATGAAATTATAAAAGTAACAGATGAAGAAGCCTTTAATATGGTAAAAGAACTGGCAATTAAAGAGGGAATTATAGCTGGCAGTTCATCAGGAGCTGCTTTGGTAGCAGCATTAAAGCTTTCTGAAAAAATAGATACTGGAAATATAGTAACTGTTTTCCCAGATAGAGGAGATAGATATTTCAGTAAAAATATCTATTAAAGAATATCATTTTATATAACACAAAAATAGCTGTTTTAATTAAATTAAAACAGCTATTTTTGTGTTCGAATGGTTAGTTCTGTAATATTATATTAATATGGCGAAATATTATTTGATGAATTAATTTATTGATTTTAGGATAAGTATTATTTAAGATTATAATTATAGTATTTCTAATCAATCAAAGCGGAGGTATCCAATGAGATTATTACTGGTAAATGATGATGGCATAAATGCAAAAGGTCTCCATGCCTTAGCGAAAGAACTTGAAAAATATTATGAAATAACTATTGTTGCACCAGATAGTGAAAAAAGTGCTTGCGGACACTCCATAACTATTTCAAGGCCTCTATTGGTGAAAAAAGTAAAATTAGAAGGCATAAATTCTAATGCTTATAGTGTTACAGGTACTCCTGCCGATTGTGTGAGAATTGGTATGGTCAAATTAGTAGAGAAAGACATTGATATGGTGGTATCTGGAATAAATATAGGAGCCAACTTAGGTAATGATATACTCTATTCTGGAACTGTTTCTGCAGCCATTGAAGCAGCTATTAATAATATCCCCTCATTAGCAGTATCTGTGCAGGCAGATAAGACTTTTAAAAAATTTTCTACTGCAGCAAGATATGCTAGAAAAGTTTTGAATTTAGCACAAAAAAATAATTCATATAATGATGTAGTATTAAATGTAAATGTACCGGGATTGGCGCAAAAAGATATAAAAGGAATTAAAATATGCAGAATTGGAGGTAGAGTATATAATCATAACTATGAAAAAATTAAAAATTCTAATGAGGCTGCAAGGTTTATTCTCAATGGGCAGATTAATGAACTCCATGAAAATGATACAGATGTACATTTTCTTAGAGCAGGATATGTTACTTTAACACCTCTTCATTATGATTTAACAAATTTTAAAATTTTAAGAGATGTAGAGAAATGGATAAAGTAGAAAAATTTTATTTAATTTATTTAGAATATTTTAATTATAAATACAAAATATATATTTATGATTAAAAGATTTATAATATATGGATTCTTGGGATTAAGTGCCGAAATATTCTGGACTGGACTTGGATCATTGCTTAGGGGAGATATTAAACTTACTGGTTATACTTATATATGGATGTTTTTAATATATGGATTAGCTGTTTTTTTAGAGCCTTTGCATGATAGGATTAGAAGCTGGCCCCTTTTACTAAGAGGAGGCGTTTATATGGTAATTTTGTTTTCTATTGAATATTCAAGCGGCTGGCTTTTGAGAGAATTTATAGGTGTATGTCCATGGAATTACGGCAATGGTCCGCTATCTATCAATGGTCTTATAAGATTAGACTTCGCTCCTGTTTGGTTCTGTTGTGGTCTCGGTTTCGAAAGGGTTCATGATGCCATCGATAGAGTATTTGCTCAACTTGGAGTCCACAGTTAATATCTGTTACTACAAATGATAATTCTTATCTTTGAAAAAACTATAAGTTTAAATTTTTTTTAATCTAAAAAGCTATTAAATCAATAAAAATTCTGTTTAGCCTATCACTAAGTAAGTTAAATAGAATTTTTATTTTTAACACTTATTTTAATTCACATTTCAATACTAGTTCTTTGTATTTTACTTTTAATGAATTATTTTCCAAGTGAAAACTTTTTACTTTATCCTCATAATTAGTAATCAGTACTGGTGTTACAACTTTTTTATTACTACTCTTTGTAAATTCTAGATCAATATTTGATAATGGGTATCCAACCTTAACAGTATCTCCTTCTTTTACTAATATATCAAAACCTTCTCCATTAAGTTCTACAGTGTCTAATCCTACATGAATAATCATTTCTAATCCATCTATGTAGTTTCATGTCTACTTTTGTAAATTAGATTGGAAGTTATTGAATAGAATTCTTATATGTTGAGAACTTCCGCTTCCTAAAAAGTCTGGATTAGAATTTATAGCTTTTTCTATATAATTCATAAAATTTTCGTATACTGATAAACTAGAATTTACTTTAGCATTACCATTTTTAGCGGAATCAATAAAAGTGTTATATTCTAAAGCCAAGCCAAGAGTTATATGACCTCTTTGACTTTCTGGTAATTTTTCTAAAGCTTTTCTATATGCTTTTCTTACATATCCTGGTGCTGTTGCTGATGGAAAAGTTATTGTTCCTTCCTTTATCATTTTCAAATTGACATTTCCAGAAGCTTTCCTTATCATATGTTTTACATCATTAAATAAAATCATATCTTCTTCTCTGTCAACTGGGTCAGTTTCGTTATTAATTTCATTAAGTATTTTAGCAATAGAAGGATTATCGTCTTTAGAGATAATTTCATTAAGTTTATCATTAAAAGCCGATGCTTTATTAGAGTCAGAATTAGAAGTCGATTTAATATTAGAGTTAGTGTTAACTGTATAGTTGTTATTTGAATCAATGCTTTCTATTGGCATATACAATCTATCCTTTCTTTATTGATAAGTTGCATTATTTAAAAGTTCAATTAATATATCGAGAGAAATTATCAATACTTTTGTTTCCTAAATTCAAATTTAATAATTTAATTTTAGTTTTGTTTTATTCATGCGTTTGTTCTGGCTATGGAATATGGCACTGCAAAAAAAATTGACTTTTTTATTTTTATAGAGTGAAAGCAATTAGCTTAGGTTATAATAGATTTATATAAGTTAGGAAGTGATATTATGAATTTAACGAATAAACCTAATAGATTAATTAACGAAAAAAGTCCTTATTTGCTTCAGCATGCTCACAATCCTGTAGACTGGTATCCTTGGAGTGAGGAAGCTTTTAATAAAGCTGACAGGGAAAATAAACCTGTATTTCTGAGTGTTGGATATAGTACCTGCCATTGGTGTCATGTCATGAATAGAGAATCCTTTGAAGATGAGGAAGTAGCAGAAATATTAAACAAGTATTTTGTGGCAATTAAAGTAGATAGAGAAGAGAGACCTGATATAGATAACATATATATGTCCGTATGCCAAGCCATTACAGGCAGCGGTGGATGGCCTCTTACTATTATTATGACAGCTGAAAAAAAACCATTTTTTGCAGGAACTTATTTGCCTAAGATAGAGAAATATGGACAGATTGGAATTATAGAATTATTAGATAAAGTAAACACAATGTGGATACAAAAAAAAGATAAATTATTAGAATCAAGTAATAACATTGTGGATTTTTTACAAAATGATACTGTGGATAAAAAAGGGAAAATAAATGAAGATATAATAGATGAAGCTTATAACTCATTAAAAAATGCCTATGATCCTGTATTTGGTGGGTTTAGTGATTCACCTAAATTTCCAATACCACATAATTTAAGTTTTTTATTAAGATATTATAAGATAAAGGGTGATAGAGAAGCTCTGCAAATGGTTGAAAATATTTTGGATTCCATGTATTCTGGTGGTATTTTTGATCATATAGGCTTTGGTTTTGCTAGATATTCTGTTGATTCAAAATGGCTGGTGCCTCACTTTGAAAAAATGCTCTATGATAATGCACTTTTAGCTATAGTTTATACAGAGACTTATCAAATAACTCATAAAAATAGATACAAGGAAATAGTACAAAAAATATTCGATTATACATTGAGAGATATGACTAATGAAGATGGAGGCTTTTATTCTGCGGAAGATGCTGATTCAGAGGGTGTAGAGGGAAAGTTTTACTTGTGGGATAAAAGTGAAATAGAGAATATTTTAGAGGAAGATGCTGATTTATTTAACAGCTACTATAATATAAAATCCAAAGGAAATTTTGAGGGAAGGAATATCCCTAATCTTATAGGTGAAGATTTAGAAGAACTTGAAAATGAAGAAACAAAAAATAAAATTAACCGATTAAGAGAGAAGCTGTTTAATTACAGGGAAAAAAGAGTTCATCCTCATAAAGACGATAAAATACTTACAGCCTGGAATGGGCTTATGATAGCAGCTATGGCATATGCAGGAAAAGTATTTAAAATAGAAGCCTATAAAAAGGCAGCTAAAAAAGCATCAGATTTTATTTTAGCTAATTTGATTGATAATAGAGGAAGACTTTTGTGCAGATACAGGGATGGAGAAACTGGGAATGTAGGATTCTTAGATGATTATGCTTTTTTTGTTTTTGGATTGATTGAATTATATGAGGCAACTTTTGAAGTACATTATCTAAAAAAGGCTGTGGATTTAAATGGTGAAATGATTAAATATTTCTGGGATGAAGAAAATTCTGGATTCTTCTTTTATGGTAAAGATAGTGAAGAGCTTATACTAAAGACTAAAGAAATATATGATGGAGCTCTGCCTTCTGGAAATAGTGTAGCTGCGATGAATCTAATAAGATTATCCAGAATAACCGGAGATGTTCAATTAGAAGAAAAAGTAGCAGAAATATTCAGCTTATTTTCAGAAAAAATTAATAAAGTGCCCTTGGGATATATAAACACTATTTCTGCCTTTTTAACTAATACAGTTCCAGATATTCATATAGTTATAGCTGGAGATAAAGATGATGTGAATACAAAGACCCTCATAGATGAAATAAATAAAAGATTTCTACTCTTTGCTTCAGTAGTATTTAATGATAAAAGTGAAGAACTCTCTAAACTTATACCTTATATAGAAGATAATAAAGTGATTAATGATAAGGCTACAGTTTATGTATGTAAGAATAAAGCTTGCCTCGCTCCTGTTAATGATGTAAAGGAGTTTGTTGATTTGATAGAAGAGTAGAACGTAGATAAAAATCAATAAAGCCGCACCTTAATTCAATTTAAGGATGTGGTTTTATTTTTTTATTTAATTTCAAATTATAATATAGATTTACAGATATATACCTAATTTAAAAGCAATTGTACAAGTTTATTTGGGGGATTAAGAGATAAGATATGAAAATAGTGTAATCAAGATAGATATAATAACTAAATTTTTTAATGTAAAATATTTAGAATATGAACATTCGTACAATAAAAAATCATTAATATTATATTATTGTCCGATGTAAACGTATCTAACAGGTAATATAATTATTTACATAAAGAGATATATCAATTGAAAACAAAACAAGGGAGAAGATGTTTATGTTATTGTTCAACTGTAAATCCAAAATTCATAATTTTGAAGCATTTAGAGAATTTGCTGAAGAATTTAATATAGGTGAGGGGGATCTTGTATTCACTTTAGGCTCTCTATATGAACCCATATTTAAACCATTAAATTTAAAATGTAACTATATACTCCATAAACATGGTCTTGGAGAACCAACAGATGAAATGGTAAAGACCATATTTGAAGAAGCTGAAAAGTTCAATTATAAGAGAGTTATAGCTGTTGGAGGAGGTACTATAATTGATATAGCCAAATTAATGACTCATTCAGATATATCGAAAGATATGAATTTATATGATCTCTTTACAAAAAAATTCCTTTTAATAAAGATAAGGAACTAGTTATTGTACCAACTACTTGTGGAACAGGTAGTGAAGTTACCAATATTTCAATAGTAGGTTTTGTAGAGAAAAATACAAAGTAAGGATTTTCTTAATGCGTAGCATGGTATATACGACCTGTTCCTATCAAAATATTTTATAAGCCTTTCTATATTGCTTTCAGATTTTATATTATCTTTATCAATTGCTCTTAATATCTCTACTGCTGCATCTATTTTCCCAATCCATAATTGTTGTTGTACACTTTCTAGAATTTCATTTCTGAAGTCTCTATTTTTTAGTCCCAGACTTAATTCCATCTTACATTTCTCACCCAAGTGATACCAATCTAAGAGTAGTCCGTAGGACTTAAACCAACTAAATGCATTAACTATTGCATTATGAAGGCTTTTTTCACCATCAACAAAGAATAATAAATAATTCTTCAGATCATTGTTAAAAAGTAGAAATGCAACTACTCTTGAAAGTACCTCAACTGTACTAGATCCATTAAGACAGTATTTTTTATTTTGTTTTTCTATATGCACAATTATATTTCTAACATAATGTGTTTTTAAATTTTGGCTTTTTTCCTTATCTTTAGACCTTTCGGTCTTTTGTTTTTTGACACTAACATCATCTATAGATATGTTTACTGTATTATCTAAATTTTCATATAAATTTTTCTGCTCATTCATGGGTATCTTTAAATGTTCAGGCTTATCCTTATTATAGTTTTTGATTTTTTCATTTATTATTTTACTTGAAATTCTTATCTTTCTTTTATCAGGTGTATACACTTTGGCTTTACTTTGAGAGTTTGGAACTCCTGTTTCTGAAAATTCTTTGTCATATAAAATATCCTTTGTCATCTTATCAATTTTTTCTTGAACTTTTTCTCCTTCCATTTCCACTATGTTAGAAAGAGTTCTCATAGGGGTTCCTACCTTCTCATTTCGTATGCTTGTCTATAAGACATCTGACTTGCAAAATCTAAGGCAAGTTCATTAAAACCTACGGTTCTATACCATTCCTTTGAATATAGTGTTTTAAATATATCTTTTGATGTATTCATACCATTCTTATTATTAACATATACACTGTGAGTTTTAAAACTGAACCTGCCTACTTCACCATCTACCTTGTATTCATTAATGTTTTCTTTTCTTACTCCACCGTTTTGTTCCTGGTATTTTTGGCATTTTTTTTAGATATATTCTCAAGATGTTCAGAAATACCTTTTTTTAATACCTGTCTATTGAGATTTACAAATATCTTCTCAACTGCATCTATACTTTATGCATCTTGTTCATTCATATCTGTATCATATATTACCCCAATGTTATCCTTTGGATCTTTGCTGTTAATCACTTCTAAATTCATTCTTATTACATAGTTTCCCATTAATAAACACCTTCCTTTTGTACTAGTTTTTTTTCATAACTAGCTTTTCCCAAAAAGGCTTTTTACATTAATTTTTTATAGCACAGTTCGATAAATTTTAGCGGAAGTACACAAACTCTCGCTAAAATTTATCAATAAAATATTTATATTACTAAAACTCTTCTACCAATTCTATACCCATATTATATGCTTTCTTCATCAATTCTGCATTGTTAGCTGCATCATTAGAACCATATAGTTCACCGCCTAAGAGTAATTTACATGGAGCATCAAAACTTCCTTCAAAAATATTGTTTAAAATATATCTTAGTGGAGTGAAAGCTTCAGTATAGGAAACATTTTCCTCCGGAGTACGTTGAGTGACTATAAGTACTGTCTTCTTCTTTTTACTAAATGTCACAGAGAATCCTCCCTCTTCAGCAATTATATAGGCATATAATCTATCTAAAACACATTTTAATTTTCCATGAATTCCTCCCATATAGTTTGGTGAAGCAAAAACAATTATATCAGCATCATCAATCATGTCATATATCTTGTGCATATCATCTTTTAATACACATTTTCCTGAACGCTTACATACAATCACAGTTAATGCGTGCTAATAATGCATGTACATCATTATTAGAACAGCTCTTTAATCTTATTTAATTATTGAAATAGCACCTTCTGCACCTTTTTCAAGATGAGCATCTAAATATTCTGTCCTTATTGACTTTAAACCATCTTTTAGTTTTGCAATCATTTCATTTTTCTTTTCTGATAACATACCATGAACTGGTATTACATTAGATGTATGAAGACCGAAGAAATAAGTATTATCTAAGTTAAGTCCACTCAATATTTCAATTTCCTCTTCAATATTTTGACGTAAGGTATTTTCTTTAAAAAGCCCTCTATTTAATTCTTCATCAAGTGGGCTGCCGGCATCAACATGTAAAGTAGCAATAAAGATGAGCTTTGGGTTAATTTCATTTAGTAACATACTATTTGCAATTGCATTTTCATGTGTTTTTTCGCTGCCAGCTCCTCCAATTATAATATTTACACTAAAATCTATACCGGTATTTGTTAAACGCTTCAGCTGTGTTTTGGCTTCATCAACAGTAAAACCTTTATTAAAGTGTTTAACTACTTCAGGCATACCAGATTCTAAGCCAATATTGAGATCATTAATTTTTAAAGCTCTTAATTCTTTAAGCTCCTCATCTGTTTTATTTATTATGTTTTTAACTGAAGCATACATAGCTATAGTCTTAACTTCAGGTAAAATTTCATTTATTTTATTTGCAATTAATTTAAGTTTGTCTGCATTTAAAGCAAAGGGATCAGCATTTACTAAGAATATACGATTTACTTTAGGATAAATTTTTCTAGCTTCTAATAAATCTTTTTCAATTTGTTCCATAGTTTCTATTTGAAAAGGAACGTTGTTATACATGGTACAGAAGCTGCATTTATTATGACTGCATCCTGCAGTAACTTGTAGTAATAATGAGTTTGCTTCAAATGGCGGACGATAAACTGGTCCAGTATATTTCATTTTCATATCCCCTTTATTCATATATTTTATTAGGCATCTGAAAATAAATGACAAGTCAAAGATACGACGTATATTTTGAATACTACAAGGAAACAGGTTCCGCAAATAGTGAGCTATCTAAGGGTTCTGTTAACGCAGTAGGATTCAAAATAGACTAGTATACTGACTAGTTATTTATTTGAAGATGCCTTAATATAAGTTTACTACGACACAATTATTTAAGGTAGTACGCACTTTAAAGTAAGTTATGAAAATCATAAATGGGAAATATGAATAATTCCTAGATATGGTGAAAAAATAAAATGTCAAAGGAATATATATTTTATGATTATTATAGAAGGGAAGATTAAATTTATGTTAATCAAGGAACAGATCCCACATGATAAAATATTGGATAGCACTCTTGAATTGTCTCAGGAAGGGTATATGTTTATCAAAAATAGAATTGATCAGTACCAGTCTAATCTATTTCAGGCTCATTTGCTTGGAGAAAAAGTAGTTTGTATCAGTGGAGAAGAAGCATCCAAGGTATTTTATGATTCAGAACGATTTCAGCGAAAGGGCGCAGCACCAAAGCGAGTGCAAAAAACATTGTTTGGAATGAATGCCATACAAACTATGGATGGTGAGGCACATATTCAACGAAAGCTTCTTTTTATGTCGTTGATGACTCCAGTGCATGGGAAACGACTTGCTGAGCTCATAATGGAGAAGTTGCAAGCTTCTGTTAATAGATGGGAAGTTGCCGATAAGATTGTACTTTTTGATGAAACAAAGGATATTTTATGCCAGATAGCATGCCATTGGGCTGGAGTTCCTCTGCTGAAATTCGAAGTGAAAGATAGAGCAGAGGATTTTAGTAAAATGATTGATGCCTTCGGAGCTATTGGACCACGTCACTGGAAAGGAAGAAGAGCAAGGTCTAGAGCTGAAAAGTGGATAAAAGGGATAATAGAAGATGTACGTACTGGTAAGCTGAAGATTGAAGAGGGCTCAGCACTTTATACCATGGCATTTCACAGGGAACTGGATGGAAGTCAGCTTGATTTACAAATGGCAGCCATAGAACTTATTAATATATTGAGACCTATTGTTGCTATCTCAACCTTCATTACCTTTACAGCTTTAGCATTGTATAAACATCCAGAGTGCAAAGAGAGGTTAATGACAGATCATAATAGTGATATTGAAATGTTTGTACAGGAAGTTCGGAGATATTACCCATTTACTCCTTTCTTGGGCGCAAGGGTGCGAAAAAACTTTATTTGGAATCAATGCGAATTTAAAGAGGGAATGCTTGTACTATTTGATGTTTACGGCACCAATCATGATTCTCGAATATGGGATAATCCTTATGAATTTCGTCCAGAGCGTTTTAAGAAACGAAAGGAAAGCTTATTTGATTTCGTCCCCCAAGGTGGAGGCGATCCTGCCAAGGGACATCGTTGTCCAGGTGAAGGCATTACTGTGGAAATCATGAAAGCCAGCCTAGATTTTCTTGTGAACAAGATTGACTTTCAAGTACCAGAGCAGGATTTAAGATATAGTTTGTCAAGAATGCCTACATTACCTAAAAGCGGATTTGTTATGAGTAGTATTAAACGAAAATTTAAATAAAAAGAAGCAATAATCTATTTAAATATAGAAGTATATTTGTTGAATACACTTCTATATTTATGTCATAGTAAATTTGTTATTTTCGTAAAAGAAAAAAAGTGAAGGTAGCTCCTACAGAAATCTCTAATTTGTAGTAAGATTAAATTAGAGCTTTATTGACAGTATCTTAATTAATAATTACAATAATATTAATGATACTAAACATATTTGAAATGTATTAAATCTGAATATAGATGAAAGAGAGGATGGGCTTTATGAATTCAATTTTTAAGAGAAGAAGTATAAGAAAATATACAAAAGAAACTGTATCAGAGGATACAGTAAAACAGCTATTAAAGGCAGGTATGTCGGCACCTTCTGCAGGTAATGAGCAGCCTTGGGAGTTCATTGTAATAAGAGATAAAAGTATACTGCAGCAAATCATTGATGTGCATGGATATGCATCTATGCTTAAGGAAGCAGCCGTGGCTATTGTAGTTTGTGGAGATAAAAAAAGAGAAAAAGTGAAAGATTTTTGGGTACAGGATTGTTCTGCTGCTACAGAAAATATTTTAATAGAGGCACAGGAACTTGGTCTTGGAGCTGTTTGGCTTGGAGTTTATCCTGTAGAAGAAAGAGTAAAACCCATAGAAAAAATATTAAAGCTGCCGGAATCAGTTATACCATTATCAATAATATCAATAGGTTATCCAGGGGAACACAAGGATCCACCTAATTATTATGATGAAGCAAGAATTCACCATAATCAATGGTAAAAGATCGAAAAGCCAGTGGGAAAATATCTTTAATAGAAATTCTGAATATAAAAGTTATTTTAAGAATAAATGACATTATAAAAGGTCCAAGCTTTTAGAAAGCTGGGCCTTATAATTTTGTATTAATAGTACTAAAAGGATTTGATAAAAATTATTGACATTAAAGTAATGGAAGGAATGCCTATATTAAAGGTAATTACTTCTCTTGAAAAGGGTGTAGGAGGTACACTAGGTAACTTGGAATTGATTTTAGGGTTTAGAGCTATATTTGGAAAGTTAAGTATATCTGCCATCAAGGCAATAAATAATATATTTGCTATTCAAGCAAATTAAAAAAACTTAAATTTTATATTTATTATGAAAAACTTAATAAATTCTAGAAATAATTGACAAGGTTATTAATATATTCTACAATATTCATGTAGAAATATGTAGAAAAAATATATATTTAATAATACAATTTGAAAGGCTAAAATCACATGTTACGAGATTTATTTGCAAATGCTTCTATTTTAGTAGCATTTATTAGTATATTTCATCAGTTATTTAGGGATAAAAGCTTAAATCATAAACTATCCTTAAGTTTAAAAATAGCTATAAGTTTTATAGGTGGTTTACTTGGAATAATATTAATGATTTATAGCTTACATATTGACAATAATACAATAGTTGATTTTCGTAATATACCTATAATATTAACTGCAATGTATGGAGGTTTAATTTCCTCATTTATAACTAGTTTGTTAATTGGAATATTTAGAGTTTCTTATTTTGGACTAAACCAATCCTCAGTCAGTGCAGTTATCTGTGCTTTGCTTATGGGAATAGGATGTGGTGTGATTTCTTATATAAGAACTTCCAAAAAAGACATCTTTATTTATTCTGTTATATACTCTTTAATAATTAGCACGGTATCTTTTAGTATAATTATAAACAATAGTAGAATTTTAATGAATATCATATTTGTATATTCCACAGCTATGATATTAATATCTGCATCCATATACAAATATACAGTGTATTTGAGTGGCCTAACTAGTATATATAGACAGCTAAAAGAAGGATATTCAAAAGATTTTCTAACTGGATTAAACAATGTGAGATGTTTTGATACTATTTTTAACAAAATGCTGGTTGATGTAAAAGAAAAAAATGAAAGGCTTTCTATGCTTGTAATAGATATTGATTTTTTTAAAAAAGTAAATGATAGTTATGGACATTCAAATGGGGATGTTATTTTGAAACAATTAAGCAGTATATTAATAAATACTTGCGGAAGTTCCGAAGTGGTTTCAAGAAATGGCGGAGAAGAATTTTCAGTTTTATTATTGGATTGCTATCCCAATCATGCTGTGAGAATAGCAGAAAATATTCGAACAGCAGTAGAAAACTATCCCTTTGAACTTAATGATGGTACAAAAATAAATATAACAGTTTCAATAGGTGTTTCTACTTATCCTGATATAACCTTAGATCCAGATAAACTTTTTGAGGAAGCTGATTCAGCACTCTATAGAGCTAAACATACTGGAAGAAATAAAGTAGTTTTAGCATATAACAGCTGCACTTCATCGGATAATTCACCTAAACTTAATGATATTAATTAATATCATTAAGTTTAGTGAATTAGTTTCATAGTGAAAATATTTTGAAATTTATTTTTTGCAATAATTTATTAGAAGTAAGAAGTATATCTTATACTACTATGTATAGCCGCTAAATTACTCATTTATAAAAAGTAAATAACAGCGGCAATTCTTTAGTTTCACAGTTTTTGTCAAAACTTTTTATTAATTTTTACTTCCTCCAATTATACTCCACAAATGGTATTTTACAAATAAATCAACATTGATAAATCCAGCATCCTTTAGCCATTCAATCTGACTGAGAAAACTTTCATGTATATCATCGCCTTTTACTTTAGGGGTATCTACATGTACAATATTTCTTTCCTGCCATTTTCCAAAGGTAGAGGTCCAGTTTTCATAATATTTTAGTTTATCAACTGGGATCTGTGATTTAGTGCTATTGACATAATTAACCCAGAATTTCATGCTGTTTATGTAAGCATCTTTATACAGTGTCTTCATTTCATCACAGTTAAAGAACCAGCCGTAAGGTTTAAGTAAATTATAGCAGATTTTATAGAGTGATTTTTTCTCTTCGGTTTCCAAATGGTGAATGGCAGACATGGAGAAAATTAAATCTGCTTTTGTATCTATTTTACTTTCTAAATCATCCTGTAGAGTTGTAATTATATACTTTACTCTGTTGGAGTAGGCACTTAATCTTTTTTTTGCTGCTTCTATAAAATCAGTAGAATAATCTATCCAGTAACATTTGGCATTTGGAAAATTACTCAATATTCTCTCTAAGAATATTCCACTGCCTGCACCTAAATCAAATACTATTATCTCATCATTTTTCTTAAAGGGTGCTGATTTTATTGCTTCATTCTGAAGAAAATCATATTGTGGCAGTACATATTTAATCATTTCATTGTAAGTTTCAGCCATTGAAAAAAATCTGTCTTTGTCTCTGTAATCCATTATAATTATCTCCCTTGTAAATTATTGTTTGTTAATTATGCAATCAACTTAGGCATTTAAAAACAAATAACAAGTCAAAGATGCCTTATAATTATATTATATAACTGAAATGAATATTAGTTATAATTATTATAACTGTAGAGAATGTTAAATAAATTCAATAGGGAATAATCTCTATCTTATGTGAATTATTTTTACAGAGCGTGGTATAGTAGCAGCAATCCATTATAAGATCATCGGATAAAAATATAAGTAATGAGGAAAGCTAATTAATATTTGGTTTTCTTCATTACTTTTTTATTTCAATAAATCTTCAAAATCTTTATACAATCTTTATACAGATAAGTACAATCTTAACTTAAATTTTATATGTAAGATGATAATATTAGAGTTGAAAAGAACAGGGGGTGCGACATTATGCAGGACGTTATATTTATAGCTCTGATTCTAATTGGATTTGTAGCTTTAAAATATTTTATAAACTGGTGCGAAAGGCAGCTAAGTAAAAAATAGTACTGGAGGGTTATTTATGATTTTTTTAGGAATAGTAATTATTTTATTGTTTATTTATTTATGTTATGCATTATTTAATCCTGAAAAATTTTAATTAGGTATACGCAAATAAATAGTAAGTCAAAGATGCCACGGATATTTTGAATCCTATAAGACATAGGTTCCAAAGATAAGAGCTATCTGAGGGTTCTGTTGACGCAGTAAGATGCAAAATACACTAGTATACTGACTAGTTGTTTATTTTAATATGCCTAAATATATGGAGGTCATTAATATGGAAATATTACAAATTGGGATTATACTTTTAATTTTTGTGCTCCTTTGCATCCCTTTAGGTAAATATATTTATAAAGTAGCAGAACATGAAAGAACTTTCTTAGATCCCTTATTAGATAAAATAGATAATTTTATTTACAGGATTTCAGGAATAAAAAAAGAGGATATGAGCTGGAAACAGTATATTTTAGCATTGATTTCCTGCAATGCTATAGCTGCTTTTATCGCCTATTTAATTTTAAGAATTCAGTCAATTCATATTTTAAATCCTAATAATATAGGAAACATGGAACAGGGACTTACTTTTAATACTGTAATAAGTTTTATGACTAATACAAATCTTCAAGATTATAGTGGTGAATCCGGACTTTCCTATTTTAGTCAGATGGCAGTAATTACATTTTTTATGTTCTTTGCAGCAGCTACAGGTCTGGCAATAAGCTTTGCATTTATGAGGGCAATTTCAGGAAGAAAAAGGGAAATGGGAAATTTTTATGTGGATTTAGTAAGAATTATAACTAGAATATTACTACCTCTGTCTATTATAGCAGCTATATTTTATATTCAGCAGGGAGTACCACAGACTTTAGTATCCAATAAAACAGTAACTACTATAGAAGGAAAGTTTCAAGATATTTCAATGGGACCTGTTGCAAGTTTGGAAGCTATAAAAATGCTGGGAACTAATGGAGGAGGATTTTTTAGTGCTAATTCAGCTCATCCCTTTGAAAACCCTACACCACTTACAAATGTTGTTCAGTCAGTTTCAATACTGCTTTTGGCAGGAGCAGTGGTAGTATGCTTTGGATATATGCTAAAAAAGAAAAAACAGGCAATCTCTATATTCATAGCTATGTCTGTGCTTCTTCTAATAGGGCTTGTAATATGTTATGCATCTGAAAAAGCAGGTAATCCTGCACTGGCAAATTTAGGGCTTAATCAGTTTGTGGGAAATATGGAAGGAAAAGAAGTGAGGCTTGGTATAGGTTTATCTTCGCTTTTCACTACAATAACTACAGCTACGTCCGCCGGAGCAGTTAATAATATGCATGATTCATTGACACCTATAGGTGGATTAGTGCCGCTTATGAATATTATGCTCAATGTGATATTTGGTGGAATAGGTACAGGATTCATGAACATGATTATGTATGCTATACTCACAGTTTTCCTATGTGGCCTCATGGTGGGAAGAACTCCTGAATTTTTGTCAAAGAAGATTGAAGCAAAGGAAATAAAATTGATAGCACTGGCAATAATTATTCATCCTCTGTTAATACTCATGTCTTCGGCCCTAGCGTTAGTAGTTCCACAGGGAACAGAAAGTATATCAAATCCAGGATTTCATGGGTTTACACAGGTATTGTATCAATTTTCAAGTGCGGCAGCAAACAATGGTTCTGCTCTTGAAGGACTTGCAGATAATACTATGTTCTGGAATATTGCTGCAGGAATAGTTATGTTCTGTGGAAGATATTTATCCATGATAATTTTAATTGCTGTAGCGGCATCTTTAGCTTCAAAGAGATCCATACCTGCTACTTCAGGGACCTTTAGAACAGATAATGGAATATTTACATTGACACTTATATTTATTGTTTTGATAATGGGTGCCCTTACATTTTTTCCGGCGTTAGCTCTTGGACCAATTGCGGAACAACTTACATTATAAAAAGGATGATGTGATTATGGAAAATAAAAAATCTAAATTTATTACAAAGGATATAATGAAAGATGCATCTGTTGAATGTTTTAAGAAACTAAATCCTCAATATATGTTTAAAAATCCTGTTATGTTTGTAGTTGAAATTGGTTTCTTTATATCACTGTTTCTCACAATTTTTCCCAATGTATTTGGTGATACAGGAAACAATTTGAGGATTTATAATTTTATAGTAACTATAATTTTATTTATAACGGTTTTATTTGCGAATTTTGCAGAGGCAGTGGCAGAGGGCAGAGGAAAGGCTCAGGCAGAAACTCTTAAGAAAACTCGTAAGGATACCGTGGCAAAGCTTTTAGATTCCAATGGAAAAGTAACAGTAATAAGTGCCAGTGAACTTAAAAAAGGTGATATAGTTTTAGTGGAAAATGGAGATATAATTCCAAATGATGGTGAAGTCATTGAAGGGATAGCATCTGTAGATGAATCTGCAATTACTGGTGAATCAGCACCAGTTGTAAAAGAACCTGGTGGAGACTTTGCTTCAGTTACAGGAGGAACAAAGGTTGTAAGCGATTGGCTTAAAATCAAAATGACAGCTACTCCAGGTGAATCCTTCCTTGATAAGATGATTAACCTTGTAGAAGGTTCTTCAAGACAAAAGACTCCAAATGAGATTGCACTTAATACTATACTTGTAAGTCTTACGCTGATTTTTCTCATTGTACTGGTATCACTTTATCCTATGGCATCCTACGTTGGAGTGAAAATTTCAATATCAACACTTATAGCTCTTTTAGTTTGCCTAATACCAACTACTATAGGCGGACTTTTATCTGCAATTGGTATAGCGGGAATGGATAGAGTTACTCGATTTAATGTAATAGCTATGTCCGGAAAAGCTGTTGAGGCCTGTGGTGATGTAGATACTATGATACTTGATAAAACGGGAACTATAACCTTTGGAAACAGACTTGCATCAGATTTTATTCCCGTTGGAGGTTTACAAAAGATAGAGCTTATAAATTATGCAGTGATATGTTCTTTAAGTGATGATACTCCAGAAGGTAAGTCTATAGTTGAACTTGGGAAAAAATTAGGATGCTCTGTGGATAAGGATAAATATATCAATATAAGGTTTGAAGAGTTTACAGCACAGACTAGGATGAGTGGAATAGACTTAGAAGATGGTACTAGTATAAGAAAGGGAGCCTATGATGCCATAAAAAAGAGAGTTACAGAACTTGAGGGTAAAATACCTGAGGAATTAGAAGATACAGTTAATAATGTAGCTAAATTAGGTGGAACACCTCTTGTAGTATGTGTTAACAATAAAATTTATGGAGTTATATATCTAAAGGATACCGTTAAACCTGGACTTGTGGAAAGATTTCAAAGGCTTCGTGAAATTGGTATTAAGACTATAATGTGTACTGGAGATAATCCTCTTACAGCTGCAACTATTGCCAAAGAAGCAGGAGTAGATGGGTTTGTAGCTGAGTGTAAACCGGAAGATAAGATAGATGTCATAAAAAAAGAACAATCTGAAGGTAAAATTGTTGCAATGACAGGGGACGGAACTAATGATGCACCAGCTCTTGCTCAGGCTGATGTAGGCCTTGCCATGAATAGTGGAACTACTGCTGCAAAAGAAGCTGCAAATATGGTGGATCTAGATTCAGATCCTACTAAAATACTTGAAGTGGTTGAAATAGGGAAACAACTGCTTATAACAAGAGGGGCACTTACAACCTTTAGCATAGCTAATGATGCTGCAAAATATTTTGCTATAATACCAGCTATATTTACAGCAGCCATACCACAGATGCAGGTTATGAACATTATGAAACTATCTACACCTAATAGTGCTATATTATCAGCATTGATATTTAATGCCATAATAATACCACTTCTGATACCCATTGCTATGAAAGGTGTAAAATATAGAGCTATGAAAGCGGAAATGTTACTTTTGAGAAATATGCTTATATTTGGACTTGGTGGTGTACTCGCACCTTTTGTAGGAATAAAAATTATAGATATGATTATAACTCCAATGGTTAGAATTTTTAATTTAGGTTAACTGGAAACTTCAAATAACTGTAGTCTCATATTTATGTTGTTATTTTTCAGATAATTAATATATTTATTATGATAAATAGAAGGAGGCATTAAAATGAAAATGCTTAAAAATGCTTTTGGATTGAGTATTGTTTTAATAATAATTTGCGGAATAATTTATCCGATTTCTATAACGGGAATAGGGCAGTTGCTATTTCCTAAGCAGTCAAATGGCAGTATTATAACAAGCAATGGCAAATCAGTTGGATCAGAATTGATAGGTCAAAATTTTACTGATGCAAGATTTTTTAGAGGTAGAGTTTCTGCCATAAACTATAATACTTATACGGAAGCAGATATAAAATCAGATGCAGATGGTAAAAAATTATATTCAGGAGTTTCTTCTGGTTCTGAAAATTTGTCACCATCAAATAAAGTATTAGCAGAAAGAGTGCAAAAGGATATAAATGATTTTCTAAAAGTTCATCCTCATGTGAAAAAGGAAGATATACCTACAGATCTTCTTACAAGTTCTGGTTCTGGACTTGATCCTGACATAAGTCCAAAAGCAGCTGAAATTCAAATAGCCTCTGTATCAAAGGCAACAGGTATAAGTAAGGAAGAACTTCAAAAAATAGTTAATAAATATACAGAGGGTAAAACTTTTGGTATTTTTGGAGAACCAAGAGTAAATGTGCTTAAAGTTAACCTTGAAATAGCTTCAATGTTGAATAAGTAAGAGCTATTTTAAAATAAATTGTTGAATAATTAAATTGATGTTTATATACACTTAATTATTTAACAACCCATAAATATGTGATAATATCATAAAAAAGACAATTATCTAAATATGAGTTGTAATAATTGCTACTTATATATTGGGAATTTTGGGAAAATAATATAATGAATACATTTTATATAAGTGGGTGAGGTTTTATGAGCCATTATGAAAGGCCAAGTTCTGACTATTTCTTAAGTAAAATTGAAAAAGAAGAAGAGAAAAATAAGCAGGGAAAGTTAAAAATATTTTTTGGATATGCAGCAGGAGTAGGAAAGACCTATGAGATGCTTAGAGAAGCCCAGGAGATTAAAAAATCAGGTGAAGATATAGTTATAGGATATATTGAGCCTCATGCCAGACCAGAAACCATGGCGTTAACTGAAGGTCTGGAAAGTATAGAAAATAAAATTATCAAATATAAGGGAAGTACTTTTAAAGAATTTGATATTGATAAGGCTCTCATTAGAAAACCCAAAATAATATTAGTGGATGAGCTTGCTCATACTAATGCAAGAGGTCAGAGAAATAGAAAAAGATGGCAGGATATACAAGAACTTCTTGCAGCAGGAATAGATGTCTATACTACTGTAAATGTTCAGCATATTGAGAGCTTAAACGATGTGGTAGAAAATATAACTCATGTATCTGTACGGGAAACTATTCCTGATAAAATATTTGATGATGCAGAAAAGGTGGAAATAGTAGATATTGAACCTGATGAGCTTTTAAATCGTTTTAATGAAGGTAAAATATATAAAATGGAACAAGTTAAAAGAGCATTACTGAATTTTTTTACTAGAAATAATTTATATGCTCTTAGAGAAATATCCCTCAGAAGAATTGCAGACAGAGTAAACTACGAAGTAGAAAGTGAAAGGCTGGCTAAAAGAGAAATTACTGTAATTCCAACCTCTGAACAGATATTGGCCTGTATTAGTCCATCTCCATCTTCAGCAAAGGTTATACGTACTGCTGCAAGGATGGCAGAGAATTATCATTCAAAATTCATTGTTTTATATATCTCTACCAGTAAATCTGAAAATTTAAGTGAACAGGATAAAAAGAGATTAAATTTTAATTTTAATCTTGCTGAAAAATTAGGAGGAGAAGTAGTTCAATTATATGGAGATAATATAGTTGAACAAATAATACAATATGCGGAATTTAGGAATATAACTAAACTAGTTATAGGAAAAAATTATAAACGAAGCAGTAAAATATTTCATTTTTATGCTAAAGATGTGGTAGATAAACTCATGGATTCCAATGCTTATATTGATGTTTATGTAATACCAAATTCATTGTACAAGAAGAAAAGAGAAAAGGTAGTACTGAAATTAAATGAATGGAGCAATCTGTCACTTAGAGAAATTGTTGAAGCGGCTATAATTATAGGAATTGTAACAGGAATTGCAAGTATTTTTGAATATATGGGTTTTAACGATACTAATGCTATTATGATTTTTATATTGGGTGTTATAATTGTTTACATGAAGACAACAGGATATTTAATAGGTATAATATCTTCCATATTTGTAGTGCTAATGTTTAATTTTTTATTTACAGATCCTAAGTATTCTTTTAAGCTCTATGATAAAAATTATTTAACTACATTTATTATGATGCTTACAGTTGCTTTTATAGTTGGAAGTCTTACAAATAAAATACAAAAGGAAGCTAGTAATTCTTATAACAGGGAAAAGAGAACTCAAACTTTGTATATGGTTAGTAGTAAATTGTTAAGTGCAGTGGGTACCTCCGAGGTTATTTCCATAGGAATAAAATATATTTCCCGGTTAATTAACAGGACTATAATAGGATATTTACCAGAGGGGAATAAGCTTTCTACTAATTTTGTGTATAATAGAGATAAAGATGAAAATAAAAATTTATTTTTAAATAAAGAGGAAGATGCAGCAGCCTACTGGAGCTATCTGAATGGTAAGGAGGCTGGTAATGGTACAGATACCTTTTATGGAGCTAAGGGATATTATATGCCAATAAAAGTTCAAAATAAAGTATTAGGAGTAATTGGTGTGTCCTGCCTACAAGGTTTTCTTGAACCAGAACAAAAATTTATTGTTCAGACTATTACAGGGCAAATAGCTATTGCCATAGATAGAGAAATTCTTTCAAGTCAGCAGGAGAAATCTAAAGTTCAAATTGAAAGAGAAAGGCTTAGAAGTAATCTGTTAAGATCGATTTCTCATGATCTTAGAAGTCCTCTTGCAGGTATTAAGGGAGCTATAAGTACCATCTTAGAAAATGGAAAATTTATATCTGAAAAGACAAAAGAAGATTTGTTAAATGGTATTTATGATGATACGGAATGGTTGATAAGACTAGTTGAAAATTTATTGAGCATGACTAAATTTGATGAGGGTAACATGGAAATTAAGAAAAATATGGAGCTGGTAGAAGAAGTAGTGTCTGAAGCGGTTCAAAGAAGCTCTAAATATTTTAAAAATCACAAAATAAAAGTTAGCGTTCCTGAAAACATTATAATGGTTTCCATGGATGGTAATTTAATTGAACAGGTTATCATAAATCTGCTGGATAATGCAGTAAAGTTTTCACCTAAAGAATCTGTTATAGAAATAAAGGTATATGAAAAGGATGATGATGTGATTTTTCAAGTTATTGATAATGGAACAGGGATAGATGAAAAAATATTGTCTAATATATTTGACAGATTTTTTACAAATGGCAGTAAAATATCCGACTCAAGACGGGGAATTGGATTGGGGCTTGCCATTTGCAAATCCATAGTAGAAGCCCATGGGGGGAAAATTACAGCTGCTAACAGAAAAGAGGGAGGAGCTGTATTTAGTTTCAATATTCCTAAGGCTAAAGTATCTTCAAATAAAGAAATTAGTAAAGGAGGGGATTATTATGGAAAATAAGCCATATATACTTGTAGTTGAGGATGATAAACCAATAAGAAATTTTATAACTGCAGCCATATCTTCTCAAGGATATAGATATATTGAGACCAGTAAAGGAAATGAGGCTATTGCACTTTCCATGTCTAATAGTCCTGATCTTATTATATTAGATTTAGGACTTCCAGATATCGATGGAATTGAAGTTATATCAAGAATAAGAGAGTGGTCAAGTGTCCCAATTATAATTGTATCTGCCAGAGAGAATGAAAGACAAAAGGTTGAAGCTCTAGATAAAGGTGCAGATGACTACCTAACTAAACCTTTTGGTATAGGAGAACTTCTTGCTAGAATTCGTGTATCTTTAAGACATACCATGTTAAATAAAAATAAAGAAGAAATAATTGATACTTTTAGAGTTAAGAATCTGTTTATTGACTTTGAAAAAAGACATGTAATAATAGAGAATAAAGAAATACATCTTACTCCTATAGAATACAAAATAATATCATTACTCTGCAAATATTCTGGTAGGGTACTTACCCATAATTTTATTATACATGAAATTTGGGGTACATCTTTAGGAAATGAAACTCAGTCCTTAAGAGTTTTTATGGCAAATCTAAGAAGAAAAATAGAAAAAGATCCAGCTCAGCCTGAGTACATATATACTGAGGTTGGAGTAGGATACAGGCTTGTAGATGAATAGAAACAGCAGTGTTAGTAGAAGAATTACGACGTTTGTATAGATTTGTTTATGATGTAGGTTATAAATTATCATTAGGTCAATTAATATTATTATTTGACTTTTAAGTTAAATAGTATATAATGATATTAAGAATCACTATCATAAAATATTTTCTTGAATTTTTTAATCTTCATAAAATCTACACAAAAGTATGTTAATATACAATTAATTTAGGAAATCAACTTATGATGATTGTCATTGTCTATTAAAGGCTGCAATAATATCACCCCACAGGGGGGAGGTGGATATATGAATAATGAAAAAATAGAGGCGATAAAAGCATTGAAGACATCAAAAGGACAAATAGAAGGAATAATAAAGATGATAGAAGAAGGTAGATACTGTATTGATGTCTCAAATCAAGTGGTTGCCGCACAATCTTTATTAAAAAAAGCAAATATGCTTATACTAAAGCAGCATTTAAATCATTGTGTTAAAGATGCCTTCATGCAGGATAATGGTGATAAAAAAGTTGATGAAATAATAGATTTACTTGGAAGGCTTATGGGTAAGTAAATCTATTAATACAGTTTTTTATAAACAATGAAATTCCATGAAAATACAGATAAATAAGAGACAATTAAAAATTATTAAGATAGGGGGTATTAGTGATGGCAACAAGTAAGACTCTAAAAATAGAGGGAATGACTTGTGCAGCGTGTGCAAAGGCAGTAGAAAGAGTGTCAAAAAAATTAGATGGAGTAGAAGAAGCCAATGTAAATCTTGCCACGGAAAAATTGAATATAAGTTTTGATGAAGCTAAAGTTTCTATACCAGATGTTCAAAAGGCTATTGAAAAAGCTGGATATAAGGCATTGGTAGAATCTACAAATAAGATTCTAAAAATAGAGGGAATGACTTGTGCAGCGTGTGCAAAAGCAGTAGAAAGAGCTTCGAGAAAATTAGAGGGTGTAATTGAAGCAAATGTAAATTTAGCTACAGAAAAATTGAATATTACCTTTGAGCCATCAAAAGTTAGGATACCTGACATAAAGAAAGCTATTGAAAAAGCTGGATATAAGGCTTTGGAAGAAGAAATAAGCATTGATATGGACAAAGAGAAAAAAGAAAAACAAATAAAATCCATTTGGAAGAGATTTGTTATATCTGCTATATTTGCAGTCCCTCTTTTGATAATAGCCATGGGTCCTATGATATTAGAATGGTTTAATATAGAACTTCCAATGTCAATAAATCCAATGATGCATATGAAAGCATACGGAATAATACAATTAATTTTAGTCTTGCCAATTATAATTGCAGGAAAAAAATATTTTACTATTGGATTTAGGTCGCTGATAAAATTAAGTCCTAATATGGATTCACTGGTGGCTCTTGGAACTTCAGCAGCATTTTTATATAGTGTTTATGGGGTTATTACATCAATTTATTCTGGTGGTGAACACAACATTCATTTATATTTTGAATCTGCAGGAGTTATTTTAACACTTATTACTCTTGGAAAATATATGGAAGCCGTATCTAAAGGTAAAACCTCTGAAGCAATAAAAAAGCTTATGGGACTTGCACCTAAAACTGCTACTATAATTAGAGATGAAAAGGAAATAGAAATTCCCATAGATGAAGTAGAAATTGGTGATATTGTAATAGTTAAACCAGGAGAAAAAATGCCTGTAGATGGAGAAGTGGTAGAAGGTAATACTTCTGTAGATGAGTCTATGCTCACTGGAGAAAGTATACCTGTAGAAAAAAACATCGGAGATAAGATTATTGGTGCTAGCATAAATAAAAATGGCTCTATAAAATATAGAGTAACCAAAGTAGGAAAGGACACTGCCCTTTCACAGATTATTAAATTGGTGGAGGATGCACAGGGGTCAAAGGCACCTATAGCTAAATTGGCAGATATAATATCTGGTTATTTTGTTCCCGTTGTTATGGTACTTGCATTAATATCCTCTTTAGCATGGCTTATATCTGGTGAAAGTGGTGTATTCTCATTAACTATATTTATATCAGTGTTGGTAATAGCCTGCCCTTGTGCTCTTGGTTTAGCTACGCCTACAGCAATAATGGTGGGCACGGGAAAAGGAGCGGAATATGGAGTACTAATTAAAAGCGGTGTAGCTCTTGAAACATCTCATAAAGTGCAGACTATAGTTTTTGATAAAACAGGGACTATTACAGAAGGAAAGCCTAAGGTTACTGACATAATAGTAGCTGAAGGTATAGAGAAAGAATATATAATTAAAATTGCTGCATCGGCAGAGAAACGATCAGAGCATCCTTTAGGTGAAGCCATTGTAAAAAAGGCTGAAGAAGATGTTATAGAATTAATAGATGTTAATGAGTTTAAAGCAATACCTGGACACGGTATTGAGGTGAATGTAGATTCAAATACAATATTGCTTGGAAATAAAAAATTAATGGATACAAGAGGTATTGATTTAAAGGGATTTGAAGAAGAGTCTGATAGATTGGCAGCAGAAGGTAAAACTCCAATGTATATAGCTTCAAAAGAAGAACTTATGGGGATTATAACTGTAGCAGATATTGTTAAGGAAAATAGCAAGAAAGCTATTGAAAAACTTCATAAGATGGGAATAGAAGTAGCTATGATTACTGGTGATAATAAAAAGACTGCAGAAGCCATAGCAAAGCAGGTTGGCATAGATAGAGTATTATCAGAAGTTTTGCCACAGGATAAGGCAAATGAAGTAAAGAAACTTCAATCAGAAGGTAAAAAAGTGGCTATGGTAGGTGATGGAATAAATGATGCACCGGCTCTTGCACAGGCAGATATAGGAATAGCCATTGGATCAGGAACAGATGTGGCTATGGAGTCAGCAGATATTGTACTTATGAGAAGTGATTTAATGGATGTATCTACAGCTGTTGAGCTCAGTAAGAAGACTATAAAAAATATAAAAGAAAATTTATTTTGGGCTTTTGGATACAATGTTTTGGGGATACCAGTGGCTATGGGAATACTTTATATTTTAGGTGGTCCTCTCTTAAACCCTATGATAGCAGCACTGGCTATGAGTTTTAGTTCAGTGTCAGTACTTACTAATGCACTCAGATTAAAGGGGTTTAAACCTTTAACCTGACTAACTTGGCGTAAGGCTCCCAGTTCTTCAAGTGGGAGTTCAACGCCAAGTAAGCCATGCATTTGCAGTTCTAAAATTCAGGTGGGTTAAAAGAATCCCCACCTGAATTAAGAACTTGCTTCAACATAGCCATGGCAAGGGGCTTAGTACCTTGTACATAATGTATTGAAGGGAGAAATTTATATGAAAAAGAAAATTTCAATTGAAGGAATGAGTTGTGGTCATTGTGTAGCACATGTGGAGGAGGCTTTAAAAGAAATTGGAGCTAATTCAATAAATGTAAGTCTGGAAAAGAAATCTGCTGAGGCAGAAGTAGGCACTACTTCTGATGAAAAAATAAAAGAAGCTATTGAAGATGCTGGCTATGATGTGGTTGGTATAGAAAGTATATAGGTTAATTAAATAATTAAGGCTCTGTATTGCAACAAAGTTTGTTATACAGAGCTTTAATTATAAACTTTATCTACATCTATTTATAGCACTGATTAAAGCTTTTAAAGAAGAAGTGCTTGTATTTTCAGATATTCCAACTCCAAAATATCTTTTACCGTTATTTTCAATTTGTATATAGGATACCGCTTTAGAACGAGAACCTTTATCTAGTGCATGCTGATCATAGGAAATAAATTTACAGCCGTTAATATTAGAATTATGCAGTGCATTAAAGAAAGCATCTACAGGACCATTCCCTGTACCTTCTATATTTTTGTCAACACCATTCACATTTATAGTAGCATGAATATTGAGTATATTTTTATCATCCTCTACATTCTGAAGAGATTCAGTTTCATAGCTTTTTAGATTATAAGGAGTCTTTTTATCTAAATATTCATTTTCAAATAATTCAAATATCTGATTTGCACTAAGTTCTGTACCTAAACTATCAGATTTTTCTTTAACAATAGTTCCAAATTCCTTGTGCATTTCCTTAGGTAGAATAAATCCAAAATCACTTTCCATAATATAGGCAGTTCCGCCTTTGCCGGACTGGCTGTTTATACGGATAATTTCTTCATATTCTCTGCCAAGGTCATGAGGATCTATAGCGAGATAAGGAACTTCCCAGTATTCATTATTTTCTTCTTCTAAAGCTTTAAGTCCTTTTCTTATAGCATCCTGATGAGATCCTGAAAATGCAGTATATACTAATTTACCTGCATAAGGATGACGTTCATGTACAGTCATATTAGTACATTCTTCATATATTTTTACTACATTATATATATTGGAAAAATCTAATTTAGGATCTATGCCCTGAGAATACATATTTAAAGCCATTGTAAGTATGTCAAGATTACCTGTTCTTTCGCCGTTTCCAAATAATGTACCTTCAATTCTATCAGCTCCTGCAAGGAGTCCTAATTCGCTGGAGGCAGTACAAGTACCTCTGTCATTATGAGTGTGAAGGCTTATTATAATATTTTCTCTATTTTTAATGTGTTTACAGATCCATTCAATCTGGTCTGCATATATATTTGGTGTAGCCATTTCTACTGTTGAAGGCAGATTTATAATTACCTTATTTGACTCAGTTGGTTTCCAGACATCTATTACTGCTTCACATATTTCAAGAGCATAGTTAAGCTCCGTTCCAGTAAAGCTCTCGGGAGAATACTCAAAAGTAAAATTAGTTTCGGGATATTTCTCTTTATATTCATTTAAAAGCTTAGCGCCACTTACAGCTATATCAATTATTTCTTCTTTACTCTTTTTGAAAACTACTTTTCTCTGTAGTACAGAAGTGGAATTATAAAGGTGTACTACAGCATTTTTTGCTCCTTTTAAAGCTTCAAAGGTTTTTTTAATTAAATGTTCTCTTGACTGTGTAAGTACTTGAATTGTTACATCATCAGGTATAAGATTGTCTTCTATTAATTTGCGAAGAAAAGTATATTCCGTATGAGATGCAGCTGGGAAGCCTACTTCTATTTCTTTGAAACCTATATCTAAAAGCATTTTATACATTCTAAGTTTATCTTCAACATTCATTGGAACGGGAAGTGCTTGATTACCGTCACGTAAGTCTACGCTGCACCATGTAGGAGCCTTTTCGATTTGTTTATTTGGCCACTCACGATCTTTTAAATCAACTGAAGGATATTTTCTATACTTTGAATAAGACAATAAACCCACCTCTTTCAATAAATTAAAATTCTATAAAAACAAATAAAGCCCGTCTCAACAAAAGAGACGAGGCTAACCCGCGGTACCACTCTAATTAGTTCTATTATGAACTCACTTTTTCAATGGCAAATTACCATCTATCCTTGTAACGGAGGACCACGTTCTGCCTTACTAATAAATTCAGGAGACAGCTCACAGACGAGTTCAAGATTTTGAAATTACCGAAATCACAGCATCATCGGTTCTCTGAAAATTTCACTTATCCCTACTACTTCTGCTCATTGCTTTATATTGTTTATGATTATACATTAATGAATAGTAGCTGTAAATATAAAAAGTTTAAAATTATATTATCAATAATTATTCTATAAAATATTAATAAATTAATAATAAATATAGGAATAAAATTAATATTTTTAATAATAATTATTTCGTTTTTTCATCAGTAAAATAATTATTTTATAAAATATTAATATAATATAACATATTTCTACAATGGATAAAAAAAGTAACCAATAACATATTTTTTATGCTAAAATATCATATAGTGATTATGTTGATAAATTTTATAAATTTATTTAGGCAGGGAGATATCTTATGAGAAAAATAGCTACACTTGGACCGGCAGGGACTTTTTGTGAAATTGCAGCTAAAAAATATAATAATGAAAAAGATTTTGATGGAAGTATAACTTTTTATCAAAGCATATCCAAAGCTTTTAAGGCTATTGGAGAACAATGTAAATTGGGGATAGTTCCCATTGAAAACACTTTAGATGGGTATGTACAACCTACATTGGAATTGCTATCAAAAACTAAATTGAATATTATAGATGAAGTTGTTGTTCCAATCCAATTTTCTTTTGTAGGAAATTCTAAGAATATTAATGACGTAAAAAGGTTATATGTTCAATTTAAAACTCAAGGTCAATGTTGTGATTTTTTGGAACAATTTGGTGATGATGTAAAAATCATAACTACGGAGAGTAATGCAGAATCTTTTATTAGTGCCAAGTATGGTAAGTTCAATGAAGCAGCTATAGTACCTCATCATATGCTTAAGACAGAATTTAAATTGCCCTATGAAATTGAAAATGTAACAGACTCTAAAGAAAATCAGACGAGATTTATAGTTGTTTCAGAAAAATTTTTATATTATTATCCAGATAAAGATTATAAAACTTCATTAATTATTATCCAGGCAGAAGATAAACCAGGTTCATTATCCAGTATATTAAATGAATTTGCCTGTAGAAATATTAACTTAATGTCAATATTGTCGCATCCTAATAAGGAGACTTTGGGAAAATATCATTTTTTCATAGATATAGAGGGAAATTATTTTAGTGATAAAAATGTGAAAGAAGCTATTGATAATATTTCTATAAGTAATAAAGTGAGAATACTTGGAGTATATGAAAATGCCATGAAAAATTCACAGAAGTTTCGCACTTGAAAATTTTTTAGGACGATAGTCCGTTGATTTATAACTATTTGTATAAAATTAAGGAAAAGTCATTAATTCCGATTTATACTGGAAATTAAAGAGAAAAAATTTGCATAA